>Ga0326728_10000165_pt1 | contig 265343 bp, 208 predicted proteins | sample MB3enrmetagenome_FD_207602 | JGI IMG/M metagenome (GOLD analysis project Ga0326728, IMG submission 207602) | Lab enriched peat soil microbial communities from McLean, Ithaca, NY, United States - MB31MN | ecosystem: Environmental > Terrestrial > Soil > Wetlands > Peat | place: USA: New York...
AAGGCTGTGGCATAATACGCTTTTTGATTTGGGCCGCCCTGACGCGAACGGCGTGTTTGCCCAAAATGGTATCAGCCTCCAATCCCAAGAGGAATCAAATCATGCGCCGCACCTTCGGTGTTCTGAGTCTGGTAGGGCGAAGCTGCTGCTTCGCCCTGATTCAGGGCGGCGCGGCAGCGCCGCCCTACCATTCAGGATGTGGCAACTTCCGGCGGAGATATGAAATATCCGGGCTAGCGGGTTTTTGCGACCCACTCGGCGAAGCGCGCGGCGTTGTCTTTCATCGCGCTGATATAGTCGCCTTTCTCCGGCTGGCTGGCGCAGGTGTCGAAAGCGACCGGCTCAACCCCCATCTTCCGCAGCCGCTCCGCGCACTCTTTTAGCGGGTCATCCTCCCAGATCATGATCTTGCCGGGATGGGAGGCGTGGAGCTTCTCGAATTTCTGCCACTCATCGGCGGAAGGCATTTCGTCCGGCTCCCAGTGGACGTTCTGCAGGTTCCAGCCATAGCGGCGGGCGGCGTAATGATAGACCGGATGGGAGGCCAGCAGGGGGGCGTTGCCCAGGGGCGCGGACGCGCGTTCCAGCGCGGCGTCCACCTCGTCCAGGTCCTTGTCCAGAGAACGGAGGTTCGCGTCGAAGTCCTTCGCCGCGGCCGGCTCAAGCCGGACCAGTTCATCGCGGACGGACTGCGCCTGCAACTTGGCCTGGCGCGGGTCCATCCAGGTGTTGAAGTCCATCACGCCGTGGCTGTGCAGGCCCTCCTTGCCGTGGCTGTGGGTGATGACCTCGCCGTTGGTCATGTAGCGGTCCGCGAACGACGCGGAGGTGTTGACTTGTTTGGCGAGGGGCAAGACGCTGGTCAGCCGCCATTTCTCGTAGTCCGCCCCGTTGAGGAGGATCAGGTCGGTCTGCTGATAGGCCCGGACTCCATTGGCGTCCGGCTTCCAGAAGGACGGGTCCACATCCTGGGGGATTGGGAAGATGATCTGGAGGTGATCGCCGGCAATGCGCTTGGTGAAATACCACAGCGGATAGTTGGCCACCGCCACGCGCGGCTTGGCGGCGGGCGCGTGCGGCGGGGCGGGCGCGCCACTCTGGGCCGCCAAATTTGCCGCGGCGGCCTGCCCGCTGGAGATGCCAAATTCGCCGACAACCAGCCAGGTCAGCCCGGCCGCAATCGCCACGCCCGCCGTCACCACCATGACGACTTCCGCCGCCTGCATGCCAAAGGTCATCCATCGCGCGCAACCGATCTTGAACATCGTCTCCATCTCGCCCCGGCGCAGCCGGAGCGAGAGCAGCACCACCAAGGCGAGCAACAAGGCCATCGCGCCCCCGACCAACACCGCCTGGCTGTCGAAGAAGCGCTTGACGCGAAACACCAGGTCCAGGGTCTCGGAAATGACCTGCTTGGGCACGAGCAATTGCACCGTCGCTTTTGGGTCCTGGTAACGCCCGCGCAAGATCGTGCCCGACTTGGTGTCCCGCGGCACGACAATGATGGTGGTGACGGGAAACGTCCCCTCGTCGCCATGCACATGGAAAAGGTCCATATTGGTCTCGTTGATTTCCTGGTACGGGAGCACGGCGTCGCTCATGGCCACATTGGCCGCCGTGCGACCGAGGAGCATGTTCGTGTTCACGGTCGTTGCCTCGTCGTGTCCGTGCATGATGCCCAGAATCATCCACTCCGTCTTGTAATCCGTGAAGATCGCCCCGTCATCCGCCGTGCCGGCCGGGGCCAGCACGCCTTTGATCACCAGGTTGACCGGATAGGAGCCGGCCAGATCGAACACATTTTCCGGATCGCTCGGCAGCTTGTCTCCGGGCTTAAGGCCCAGTTTCTCCGCCACGGCCGCCCCGAGCACGCAATCGGTCACCCGCGTCAGGCCCTCGCCCTGCGCGACGCGCAAGCCGCGAAAGTCGAAATACTCCAGGGACGTGCCGACGATGGGATAACCGCGCGCCGCATGTTTTTCCAAAATGGGAATGCCCAGCGCCAGGCCACTGGTGTTGATCGCGGCGACATCGGCCATGGTCAGGTCGCGCGCCGGCTTGCCCCGGAAGTAGAGGGCGTGCAGGACCAGGTCCAGCCGGCTGCCCATCGCGCCGGCGACCAGGGGCGTGGCCTCCGCGCGCGCCAGCAGGCCGCGCTGGTAATTGCGAACCAACAGATTCACGGCCAGCGGCAGAAAAACCCCGACGGCTATGCTGAAGACCATGATGGCCGTCTTGATCTTGTTGAACCGCAGATAGCGCCATGCCAGAAACAGAACATTCTTCATCGCGAACCTCCCGCCGCGAAATCGCGGCAGTTAATGACGCGCTGAAAACGCGCGGCGATTTCCGTGTCGTGGGTGACCATCACCAGGGTCGCGCCGGAGCGCTCGACTTGCTGGAACAGCAGGTCCACGACACGCCCCTTGGCCGACGGATCAAGCTGGCCCGTCGGCTCGTCGGCCAGCAGCAGCGGCGGCTGGGGCAGCATCGCCCGGCAGATGGCCACGCGCTGCTTTTCACCCTGCGAGAGACGGTGGGGGAAATAGCGCAGCCGGTGTCCGATGCCGGTGTCCCGCGCCAGTTGCTCCGCGCGGACCCCGATCTCCGGCGTCAAACGCAACGCCGGATTCAGCCGGTAGGGAAGCAGAATATTCTCGAAAACATCCAGATAGCCGACCAATTCAAAATTCTGAAAAGCCAGTCCGATGTGCGCGACGCGGAAGGCGCGGCGCGCGGTGTCGCCCAGCGCGTGGATTTCCCGGTCCCGCACACGAATGGTTCCGCGCCCGGGCGACAAGATCCCGGAGATCAAATGCAAGAGGGTGGTTTTGCCCGATCCGCTCGGCCCGACCATGACCACGCGCTCCCCCGCGGCGATCTGGAGCGACGGAACGGCGAGCCGGAAATCGCTCTGTGGGAATTGGAATTCGAGATCGGAGATGGCGATCATAATTTCCTTGCCCGCGCCAGAGCGGGAAGCGGCCGCGCCCCCGGCACTGGAATGATGACGATGACCGCGGGCAACTCCATGAGGGCGGTTCCGCTCTCGTGATTTCGGTATAATCCCGGGCTCATGCGAAGGAGTGTAACCCGCGTTCCAAGTATTACGCAACACAAAATCGTGTGCGGTTTGGCGGTTGGCAGAGCAGGCGAAGTGGAACAAGGCGGATTGAACGGACTTTTGGGCAAGTCCTGATGGCGAATGAATGCCTTAAGATTTTGGACTTCTGGATTGAGAATTGGTCATCGAGTATCTGCTATTGGTCATCGGCGGAGGTTGGTCCAATGGCGGATGGCCAATTTGCGATGACCAATTTCCAATCGTTTCGATTCCTGACCTTTCCCAAGGTCCAAAAAGGTGAACGCGCCCGGCGGAGCATCTACTGGCCTGCCGCCGCCGGCTTGAGCGTCCAAACACAATGGTCCGTGAGGGATTGGCCGTTGCGCCGGGCGCGGGCTTCGATCTGGTTGCCGCCGACGGCGTCAGACAGTTTGACTTCCTTCCAGATAAAAACGCCATTGGTCCCGCCGGCCCGTTTTCCCTGGGACACGTTGTTGACCAACAATTCCACTTCCGCCGCGTTGGAATAGACCTTCACGTCGGTGACCGCGTTGGCGCGCTCGGTGAACCGCCGGCTTGTCAAATACAGGACCGGCTCGTCCGACCAATTGGCCTTGTAATAGAAAAAGGCGTCCTTCCGGATCTGGCGGTCCGCCGTGACCAGTCCCTTGTCATTGCGGCCTTCCACGCCGCCTTCGTGGCGGGTGTTCACGGTGAAGTCGAACATGACCCAGACGAACGTCCCCCAGACGAAGGGGCGCGCCTTCAAGGCGGGCCAGGCAGCCTCGTGGAGGAGGGCCTGCCATTCTTCCGGGTGCCACTGGCCGGTGGTCACGGGCTGCCTCGGGTTGTCTTCGTGCTGGTTGACATTGGCGCCCGCGCCATACTCGCTGACACAAAAGCCGCCCTGGCGGCTGGAGTTGCGCGCCTGGTCGAGGGTGGGGCCGAGGTCCTCCTTCCGTCCGCCATACCAGCCGGGATAGAAGTTGCGTCCCAACAGGACGGGGATGCGGTTCATTTGGTCCAGTTCGCCGTGGTTGGAAGCGCCAATGGTGGGGCGGGTGGGGTCTTCGCCATGCTCCATCGCCGCGAGGTCTTGCAGCAGGCGATGGGGATCCCCCCGGTCGGCGGCCATTTCATTAAACATGCTCCAGGCAAAAATGGCGGGATGATTGATGTTCTGCCGGATCAAATCCAGGAATTGATTGCGGGTGGTCTCGCTGAATTCGGGCGTGTTGCGCACCTCGTTGACCAGCGGCAATTCCGCCCAGACCATGATGCCGGCCTGGTCGCACAGGCTGTAGAAGTAATCGCTGTGCTGGTAGTGCGCGCAGCGGACCACGGTGCAACCCAGCTCGCTCATCAGCTTGATGTCTTCCTCCTGGTCCGCTTCGCTGATGGCCCAGCCCTTGCCGAACCGTTCCTGATGGCGGTCCACTCCGTGCAAATGATAGGGCTGGCCGTTGAGGAAAAATCCCTTGTCCGGGTCCACCGAGTAAGACCGCAAGCCGAGGGGTTGCTCGACTGAATCCAGCACCGCGCCTTGCGAGCGCAATTCGAGCACCGCCTTGTAAAGATGCGGGTCCTTGCGGCCGTTCCACAAATGCGGGTTCGGCACCGTCACTTGCAGGGAGACGGGCGCGGTCACGTTGCCCGCCAGGGTGAAGGCCCTTGTGCTCGCGGCCACTTCTTTCCCGTCCGAATCCACGACGCGTGCGGTGCAGGCCGGCGACTGGCTGCCTCGAACCGGATTGGAAATCTGGGCGGTCACGTCCAGGACCGCTTTTTCCGCCGAAACACTGGTTTGCAGCCAGGCCACCCCCGGCGAACCGTGATCGGTCAGGACGATGTTCTGCGTGGAGGTCTCAATCAGATGCACCGGGCGATACAATCCCCCATAGACGCTGAAATCGCCGGCCAGCGGGGCGACGTCCGGCTGCGGCGCGTTGCTCACGCGCACGGCCAGCAAATTCGTGCCGGCGGCGGAGAGCTTGGTGGTGATTTCAAAGCAGAACGCGCCAAAGGCGCCGCGGTGCTGGCCGATTTTCCGGCCGTTGAGAAAAACATCGGCCACCGAGCTGGCGGCTTCGAAGCGGATAAAATAGCGCCGGCCCGTTTTCGGCGCGAGGTTGGTCAAGGCCAGCCGGTACCAACCCGGCCCGCGATAAAAGTCCCTGCCTTGTTGCGCCTCCTCAAATCCCCAGTTGTGCGGAATGGAAAGGGCGGCCCAATCAGCGTCGGAGAAGTCCGTGCGTTCGGCGCCCGCGGCGTCGTCTTGTTTGAAGCGCCAGCCCGAATCCAGGCGGGTATCTTCACGGGTCGGGAGCGTGGAACCAAAGGCCAGCGCGGACGCGCACATGAGAAACAGAACGGTCTGAGTTTTCATGCGGTCAATTTTGATTTTCCCGCCCCGGCTTGTCCAGCTTCTAAAAGGGGAAAGTTGCTTTGTCACCTGCCACAATGAACGAACACCGATTTCCTAATCACCCAGGCATTACCAACACGCGTGTCACGTTGTTCCCGCGTCCACCGATTATACATCAGGTGGTATGGTCAAACCCAGCGAGCAAATTTCTGGCTGAGTCATAATCCTTCGGAGAGACCTGCACACGAACATACCCAAATGTGTTAAGGTTCCACCCGACCGATTGCATCAGAAACTCGTCCGGCAGGAATGCCTCAATCCCTGCGGCTCGGAGCCGGGTGACAATCAGGTCTGCCGTCGCCAGCGTGCCACACTTCACCAGCGTCACCCAATCCTTCCGCTGATCCTCCTGAGAAAGAGAAGCAGAATAATTCTCCGTGCGTTTGGACGGAGGCGGCGGCGGCTCGCCGGGAATCTCCAACGGAGTCTGGTCAATCAGGCACACGGCCGCGTCGTCGGGATACTCGGCACCGCAATATGAACATTTCTTCATTAGAATGCCCAACCACAAACAAGCCGCCAGCAGCGGCCTTCATCTGCCTTCAAATTCCATTTCCAACAATCAGCCGGTTCTAACGGCAAATCTCTTTAAGAACTTTGCAATGGTCGCTGCACATTTTAGCCGTCAACGTGACAAGGTCACGCTCATCAGGCCCACCACCACCTCATTGGCCAGGGCGCGGACGGTGAGCGATTTCAACTCCTTGCTTGCATCCAACGGCAGATCCAGCACCGTCGCCGCGCCGCCGGCAACTTTCCCGCCTCTGCCCTTGAAAGTTTCCACGTCGAGAAGGCGGATTCTCCCCGTCCTCAAATCCAGGCGGGGCGGAATCGGCTCGTCGCGGCGGAAGGCGTAATCATCCGTGAAATAATCCTGTTCAATCGGCCACCAGTTGACCGGATTGTTCAAGGCCAGCCGTTCCGTCGTGCCGTCGGCGTAAGTCACGATCACTTCGCCGTTGTCGAACCGGCTTTGCATTGCGCCGGTCGAACCGGCCATGAGCAGCCAGGCGCGCGGGGATTTTCCGGCGAGCGGCACGGAAACTACCCTCGGATAATTGGTCCATTGCGACGTGAACACGATGTTCTTCGCGCCCGCCGCGCCCGGCGTCTGCAACGGCACCCCGTTGGGCAGAATAATTTTCCCATCATTGCGCGCGGCGGCGGCGCGCAGGCCCGAATCATCCACGGTGAACGCGGTGCTGAAATCGCACCAGCCGCCAATCCCCTGCTTGGGCAGGGCCAGGGAAACGAAGGGCGAACGCGGCGCGAGATATTCGTTGCGGAAAATCCGCGTGACCGAGTCGTTGAAAAACGGCGCCAGGTTCACCATCTCAAAGGGCGGCGCCGCGGGCGTCTTCCAGTCCGTCGCGATTGCCGGCTTTTCCTCGCGAATCTCAAACGCCACCGGCTGCCACCAGGTCAAATCGCCCTGCCGCACTTGCGCAAACACCGTGCGCTGACCGGGCGCGCCCGTGGCCTTCGCGTGGAAACCACTGCTCCCCACCACCACCTGGCTCAAGGCGTGTTGCGGGTCGTTGACGGACGAAAGCCGGCCGCCGCCAAGCTGCGCCTCCATTTCCTCGCCGCGCCTCACCGTCACCGGCCCGCTCGCCCCGGCCGGGGTGTTCCCGCGCCATTGAATGACCACCTCCTGGCGCGCCGCCGCCGCGCTTTCGATTTCAATGCGCGGCCGGCCGGCGCAGTCGGCGGCCATCCGCCACGCCGCGGGCCGGCCGTTGACCGTCGCGCCGGCGACGCTTTCGCGCAGGGCGGGAATCTGCAAACGCAAGGCCATCGGCTTGGAAAATTTTTGCTCGATGGAAAATGTCTCCGTCGCGCCCTCCCTGCGGAAGGCAAAATTAAAATCAGGATGCCGGATGCCGGCGCGATTCCATGCCTCCGGAAAGCCGGGACGGATGGTCAATTCACCCGCCAGCGCGTCCGGTTGCGCGCCGAAAAGCCCCTCGACCAGCGCCCGCGAAACCGCGCCGCAGCCGTCGGCGAAATCGCGCTGCGCCTCGCCGCGCGCCATGTCGAAGGCGGTCATCGCGCCGACATTGCCGGGACAGAGGCCGAGAAACATGCTGTCAAGCAGACAGCCTTTGAACAGCGGAAAGGCCGCCTCCGCCCGCCCCGCCTGCCAATACCCCAGCGAGGTGTGCGCGGCCTCCGCCATCACCACATTGTTGACAGACCAGATGTAGGGCATCCAGCTCGTTTCCGGCAGCGTGAAAAGTCCCTCCTCCGGCACGCCCGGCCCGCGGACGGGGATGTGCGCGATCTGCGTGTCCACAAAGCGCGTCATCTGCCAGGCCTGCAACGGCGCCGGCACTTCCGAATCGAGCGTGTGATAAAAAGTCCACAGCCCGGCGTTGGGATGCGCCAGTTGCAGGCCGAGATAATCCTTGAATTCGGCGAACCAGCCTTCGTCGGGGAGCCAGAGATTTTCCTGCATCCCCCGCGAAATCAAATCCGCCTCGCGCTCGTAAGGCGCGGCCTCCTTGCCCAGCAGCGTCGCCACGCGCGCGGCCATTTTGTTCTCGAAATAATTGTAAGCCGAGGCATGCGCGACCCCGCCGCCGTTGTATTGCATATTGTCACTCGCCCAGATCACCGCGTAGGCCTCGTAAAGCGGCAGTTTCTCCGCGCCAAACTCCCGGCGGAAAAGCCGGCGTTCCCAGGCCAGATGCCGCTCAATCGCCGGCCACATCTGCCGCGCATAATCCAGATCGCCCGTCCAGAGCAGGTGGCGGAAAAACGCATCCACCGCCACCAGATTCATGTCGTAGTGCGACTTGGTCAGGTCGCCGTTGGAGTGCAGCCCGCTTTCGTTGCGCGCCAGATTAACGTTTTCGTCGGCGGGGGGAATGGCGGCCGGAACCGGGTTGGTGTTCTGTTGTTTGACAAACCCGGCGAAATGCGCCGCCGTGCGTTCGTGCCAGCCCAGTTCGTCGCCCGTGTAAGACCCGCGCCAGCCGAGCAACCGCGTCCGCCACGCCACCGCCCCGTGCATGAAGGCCTGCTGCGTCTGGTCCCAAACCGCGTCCGCCGCGATGTTGAGCGCGGCGGCGGCGGCGTTGATGAACGGGTCGGGTGTCTCCACCACCACCCGCTCCGCAATTGCGCGGCGGTATTCCTCCGCTTCGGCAAATACTTTCGGCAGGTCCGATTCCTTATAGATCGAGACCGGTTTGTCGTCCGCCGCCGGTTCACCGGGGCGATTTTGGCTCACTTCCCGATAGACGGGCAGGTCTTCCGCGCCTTCGCGCGACAACTGCTGCAAGGCCAGATAAACCGGCTGATCCGATTGCAAGGCCACTTGTCCGGCGACCACGGGCAAGGCCGGCGTGCCGGTGGCGGAAGCCAGCAAGGCTTCGGGCGAGGCCCATTTCGTCGCGTCGGCCACGGACAGTTTTGAGCCGGCTGGCATGACCCCCGCGATGACTGTTCTATTGCTGCGGAGCGTGAAGGTGTTCCCCGTGATGGAAAACAAATTGCCGCGGCACTGCTCCGGGCGCATCTGGAAAAACTCCGAAACCGGCTGGCGCTCGCAGCCAATGTCGCCGTCGCGCGAGCCGCGCACCCCGTTGGCGCCGCCGTAAGCCCAGATCAAATCGGCCGCCGCCCCCCGCAATTCCGCGCGCACGATCAGCCCTTTGGTCGCCGCCAGCGGCAGCACCGTCAAATCCAGTTCCCCATCCCCGAGCAGCGGATCGCTGATGTGGTAAAGGAGCGAGCCTGGACGATAGCGCGCGACAATTTGCCCGGCCTCGTGCAGCCATTTCACCCCGGCGGAAGTTCTGATTCCGAAACGCAAATTGCCGCCGCGCCCCGGCAGGTAGAGCGAGAATTCCGGCTTGTCCCCCCCGTCCACGCGGAAGCCCGAATTCAGGCAGTAGAGCGGACGGTTGAAAAACTCCGCGCCGTTGGTGATGACAAAATCATGGCCGTCGGGAGAATAGCGCAAGGGCCGCTCGATCTGTCCCGCGAAATTACCCCGCGCTTTCGCCGAGCGGTCCTGCGGGGCGGGCGCGCCAGCGCGATTGGTCTGCGCGGCGGCCGGCTGGCGCAGGAACACGGCCAGAACGGCCAGCGGGAGCAGGGAAACGATTCTTCTATTGAGCATTGTTTTCATGTTGCACGGGTCACCCCTTCTCCCCGGACTTCCGGCTTTGCTCGATCAACAGCTTCTGCAAGTCGGCCAGCGACTTCGACTGGGAGGTTCCTTCCACGGTCTTCTCGGCGATGTCCTGGACTTTCTGATAGGCGGCCTCGAGTTGCTGCGCCAATTTCATATTGGCGGCGATCAGGTCTTTGCCGGCCTTTTCCAGCGACTCGTTTTTGGCGGCCAGGACGTTGCGCTCCCCCTCGAACTGCTTGTGCGCGAGGTCTTCGCGATTCTTGGCCTCCAACTTGAGTTTGTCGCTGATTTCCTTGACCGCCTGGTTGACGGCATTCTCCAATTCCTTGGGAAACGCCGCCGTTTTGGCCCGCAACTCGGCCAGTTCGCGCTCCCTCTCGGCAATCGCCTTTTCCCGCTCGGCCAGGTCCTTGTCGGCGGTTTCCCTTTTGATTTTGATCTCCTTTTCCAGCGCGGCTTTTTCGTCGTTGAGTTTGTCTTTGATGGCCTGTTGATCGCGCTTGAAGGCATAAGTGAAATCCTCCCGCTCGCGGTCGCGCGCCTTCTTCTCCGCGGCGTCCCGCTCCTTCAACTCCGCTTCGCGCGCCTTCTTCTCCTGCTCCCATTCCGCGCGCCGGGCCGCGATCTCGCCTTCCAACTCTTCGCGCTCCCGCGCCATCTGGTTTTCAAATTCAGATTGCTTCTGGTTTTGCGCTTCAATCAAAGCGGCCAGGCTGACGGCGGCTTTTTCAATGCCGTAAAGCTCCTGCAGTTCCCGTTCCTTGCCCGCGACCGCCTTTTGGATGCCGCGAAACTTGCTCGACTCGGCGGCGAGCCGGTCGGAAATATCGGCCAGCATCTTGCCGATTTCCGCCTTGAGCGCGCCGATGTCGCGGTCAATGCCTTCGGGATCAATCGCCATCGCCACCTTGAGGGCCTCCTCGGTGCGTTTCTCCTCGGCGTGGCGCTCCGGCGCCAGTTCCGCGGCGCGTTTTTCTTCGAGCTGCCTGGCCAGAGTGTGATAGGCCTCCAGCATTTCTTGTTTGGTGTTCTTGTCCGAAAGCTTCTTTGCGGGCGCGGGTTTCTCAGGCATAATAAAATCGTGGTTGATAAATTCCAAGTCTCAGGCGGGACACTGCCAAACCCGCCCGCACATGGAAAGGAAAAAACAAAGGGGTCAGAAAACTGATATGCTTGGCGTCTTGGCGTCTTGGCGTGAGAAAGTTCATGGGGCCATTGCGGGTTATGGATGTGTCACGCAAAGGCGCGAAGGCGTTTTCCCTGCTTGGCGTCTTGGCGTTGGATTCTTCACGCGGAGTATGGATTGTTCAGAGGGCGGCGGAACGCAGAGGGCGTCTCTGTGTACCGGCCCTGGCCCGCCGGCGGCTGGTCCACAAACCACTTGAATTGAACACCGGCTTGAGCGCATTGTGGCCTCCATGAAAATCACAACTTGTCCCGGGCGCAATCGCGCCATTTTTCTGGCCGCCCTTTTCCTGCTCGCCGCCCGCGCCTGGGCACAGACGGACACCAACCAGCCGCCGGCCGATTGGATTGATCCCGACACCGGCCACCGCATCCTCCGGCTCTCGACCGAACCGGGCAGTTCGACGCTCTATTTTCACGATAACTCCTACACGCCGCAAGGCGACAAGTTGATCTTCAACACCCCCGGCGGCGTGGCCGTGATGGACATCACCAAGCTGGGCGGGCAGCCGCCGAAGATCGAGACGGTCATCTCCGGAGGTGGCGCGAAAATGGCGCGCCGCAGCCGGGAGGTCTATGTCAGCGGCGGCGGCGGCGGGCGGTTTGGGGCGCGAGGCTTCCGTGGCGGCGGCACGAACAGCGCGCCGGCTGAGGCGCAAGCCGCCCCAACCTCCACCAACCAGCCTGCCGGCGGGCGCGGCGGGCGCGGTTTCGGCGGGGGCGGACGAGGCGGCGGCGCCGTTTATGCCGTGAACGTGGATACCAAAGAGGAACGGTTGATCACCTATGCCGTCAGCACGATCATCAGTTGCGACGAGTCGTTCGGATACATCCTGCTGCGCGGCGATGCCGCCATTGATCCGACGGGCCAGACCCAGCCGCCGGCGGCCCGGCCCTATGTTCGCCAGCTTCAGCGCATGTTCCCCGGCAAGAAGCTCGAAGACCTCACGCCCGACCAGCAATACTCGGTGCAGAAGGAGGAATTGCTGGCGCGCGGGACGCTCAGCCCGGGGCCGGCCGCCTACACTTTCATCAATCTCAAAACCGGCGAGCGCACCACTGGCGGTTACCAATTCGGCAACCCAGACCACCAGCAGTTTAATCCCACCGACCCAAACCTCCTGCTCTACGCCCACGAAGGCACCTGGCACGAGGTGGATCGCACCTGGACCATCCGCACCGACGGCACCGACATGAAGCTGCTCCACAAGCGGACCATGGACATGGAGATCAACGGCCACGAGTGGTGGAGTTTTGACGGCAAGACGGCCTGGTTCGACCTGCAAACGCCCCGGAGCGAGGACTTCTGGATCGGCGGCGTCAATATCGCCACCGGCAAGGAAACGCGCTACCACATCACCCGCGACACCTGGGGCGTCCACTTCAACAGTTCGCGCGACGATACGCTTTTTTGCAGCGATGGCGGGGACCCTTCGCAGGTCGCCTATTCGACCAATGGCATGTGGATCAACCTCTTCCGCGTGCAGCCCGACGGGACCGTGGCCCATGAAAGATTGGCGAACATGGCCAAACATAATTACGTCACGGGCCGGGGCGGCGTCGAGCCGAACGGCTCCATCACGCCGGACAAGAAATGGGTCGTCTTCACCGGCCAATTCGCGCCCGGCCAGCGGCACGTCTATGCCGTCCAGATCGCCAAGGCAAAATAACCGCGGCGCATGGCGGCGGGGAAAATGGCGGCGAGGCAAGCAATGGAAGGGGTGCAGGACAAGAATCTTCACGTCGCCGGTAGGGCGGCGCTGCTGCGCCGCCCAAGAATTCAGGGCAGAGCGGCAGCTCTGCCCTGCCTGGAAGGTGAAGATTTTCTTCCTGTGCCCAATGGAAGGCAGTCGTCTGTTTTTTTTCTTGCGGGGCAGGGTCTCATCGGCAAAACTGGCTTGCATGAAATCAAACGCTCTCTTTCCCCTGCTTGCCTTCACCATTCTCCTTTCCGGTCAACCGCTTTGGGCGGCTGAGTCGCGCTACACGCCGCCCGCGTCGCCGCGCGTCACGTATAACTTCAATCCGGATTGGAGGTTCATCCGCCAGGACGCGCCCGGCGCCCAGGAAGTGTCGTTCGACGACTCCCAATGGGCGACCGTCAGCACGCCGCATTCGTTCAACGATGTGGACTCGTTCAACGTGATCATTGACCACAGCGGCGGGGACCGGGGCAAGTACCAGGGCCTGAGCTGGTACCGAAAACACTTCAAGCTCCCGGCCGAGGCCGCGGGATCCAAAGTGATCATCGAGTTCGAGGGCATGCGCCAGGCCGGGGAGATCTATTTCAATGGCAGGCCTTTCGGTCTGTATGAGAACGGCATCACGGGTTACGGCGTGGACATCACGTCCGGCGCGCTCTTCGGCGACCGGGACAACGTGCTGGCGGTGCGAGTGGACAACCGCACCAGCTACCGGGAGCGGGCCACGGACACGACCTACCGATGGAACGCCAACGATTTCAACCCCATTCACGGCGGGATCAACCGGCGGGTGTGGCTGCATCTGACGGGGAGAATCTACCAGACGCTGCCGCTGTATTACGGGCTGGGGACGACGGGCACGTATATCTACGGCAGCAATTACAACATCGCGGGCCGCGCCTGCGATGTCACCGTCGAATCGCAGGTCCACAATGCCACGGCCGATCGGTCGGTCCCCCGGGCGACCGTCACCCTGTCGTGCGCGGTCGTGGATAAGGACGGCATGGTCCGCGCCACGTTCCAGGGCGCCGGTGTGGATATGTTGTCCGGCGCGAAGACCGTTCTGACGGCCACCGGCCCGCTGGCCAATGCCCGATTCTGGAGTCCCGACGATCCTTATTTGTACGATGTGTACACAATCCTAACCGTCAACGGGAAAGTCGTGGACGTCAACAAGGAGACGACGGGCTTCCGCAAGACGGAGTTCAAGGGCGGCGCCGGCACAGGCGGCGTTTATATCAATGACAAGTTTGTCTATCTCAAGGGATTCGCCCAGCGCTCCAGCGACGAATGGGCCGGCGTCGGGGCCGGCTATCCCGACTGGATGCACGATTTCTCCGCCCAGATGCTTCGCGATGGCAACGGCAATTACATGCGCTGGATGCATGTGGCGCCCCAGAAGGTGGATGTCGAAGCGTATGACCGGTTCGGCATCGTCGAAGTCGCGCCCGCCGGCGACAAGGAAGAGGACGCGCAAGGCCGCCAATGGCAGCAACGCGCCGAGGTCATGCGCGACACCATCATCTACCTTCGCAACAACCCCAGCGTGCTCTTCTGGGAGGCGGGCAACACCGGCGTCACGGCAGCCCAGATGCAGGAGATGGTGGACCTGCGCAAGGAATTGGACCCGCACGGCGGCCGGGTGATGGGGTGCCGCTCGCTGAGCGCGCCGGGGGCGGTGGCCGCAACGGAGTGGTTCGGCACCATGCTCGGCCGGCCCGACAGCGACCCGATGCGCGACAAGGCGCCCCTCATCGAGACCGAGGATTTCCGCGATGAAGGCGCCCGCCGCTTCTGGGACGACTATTCACCTCCCTATTTCGGATTCAAGAAGGGGCCGAACGACACCTGGAACTACAATTCCGAGACCTTCGCCCTGGCTCAGGTCAGGCGGTATTGGTCGTTTTGGTCCAGTTGCATTACCAACACCGATCCGGCCCAGGCCAGGTGGTCGGCCTACGCTTCCATTTATTTCATAGATTCCGACGCGGACGGACGGCAGGATTCGAGCGAGGTCTGCCGGGTGAGCGGCAAGATTGACGCGGTGCGCCTGCCCAAGGAAATCTACTTCGCGGAGCGGGTGATGCAGAATGAAAAGCCGGACATCCACATCATCGGGCACTGGACCTACCCAACCAACACGACCAAGACGATGAATGTCGTCGCCAACAACGTGGACAGTGTCGAATTCTTCGTGAACGGCGTCTCCCAAGGCAAGCTCACCCAGCCGCAGAACGGTTATCTTTACGCCTTCCCGAACATCGCGTTCACACCCGGCGCCATCAAGGCCGTCGGCTACAAAGGCGGTGTCGTCGTGGCCCAGCACGAACTGAAGACCGCCGGCGCTCCCGCGGCGATCAAGCTCACCCTCCACACCGGGCCGAATGGGCTGCAGGCCGACGGCGAAGATGTCGCGCTGATTGACTTTGAAGTCGTGGACGCCGGCGGCGAGCGTTGCCCGACCGACGACGCCCGCGTGGATTTCACCTGGAATTCGGTGGGGAGGACGGTTTCGGCCACCGGCCCCGCCATCTGGCGCGGCGGTTACAACAGCGGCAAGGTCAATTCCGTCAATAACCTCTACCTCAACACCGAGTGCGGCATCAACCGCGTGGCCATCCGCTCGACTCTGATGCCGGGGACGATCACGGTGACGGCCACGCGCGAAGGCTTGCGGCCCGGGACGATTACGATTGACTCCAAGCCGGTGCAGATCAAGGACGGTCTGACGCTGGAAATGCCGCAAACCCTGTCGCCAGCGGCGCGGGCGTTGCCGTAGCTCGCGAATGATGCGATGAGAGATTAACGCCTTGGCCGGCGCCTCTTTCCATGTAGGTGACAAATTCGATTGGGTTGGATGGGCCGCCCGACTGTGTCGCCGGGGAGCACTCATCAGGCGACGATGTTGATGGAACCCTTACAGATATCCGTAATGAGGAATGTGGGGCAGTAATGAATGCAGCCAGTGGAGCATGTTCACGGCTTTCTCTTGATACCATTCAGACCGCAAGGCGGGGATACAATCGGGCGCCAATAAAGACCAGGATGGTCGCGGTCAGGAGGATGACCGCGTAGTCGAGACCCGAACCGAAGGTGCTGGTGCTGCCGGCCAGCATGAAAGTGCGCAGGGCATCCACGACGTAGGTCAACGGATTCAGATGAGAAATGACCTTCAGCCATCCGGGCATCATTTCGGTGGGATAAATCGCGTTGCTGGCGAAGAACAGCGGCATGGTGAGTACCTGGCCCACACCCATGAAGCGTTCGCGCGTCTTGACAATGCACGCGATGATAAGGGAAAAAGTCGAGAATAGTGTCGCAGCCAGGACCACGATGAGCAGCACGTTGAGGAGCGCCAGTGGGCTCCAATTTAGCCTCACTCCGAGCAGCAGCGAGAGACCGTAAACGATCCCCGTCTGCGAGAGAGAGCGGATGCCCGCCGAGAAACCCTTGCCGAGCACGAGCGCCGCGCGCGGGGTCGGGCTGGCCAGGAATTTCTGCACAATGCCGAGATCGCGCTCCCAAATGACGTTGATGCCGTAAAAAATGGCCACGAAGAGAACGCTTTGCGCCAGGATGCCGGGAGCAATGAAGTCCAGATAAGGGATGTTGCCCGTGTGCATCGCCCCGCCGCGTGAGAATACTTGCCCGAAGATGAGCAGCCAGAGCGCGGGTTGGAGGGCGCGGGTGATGAGTTCCGTGAAATCGTGGCGCAGCTTGCGCAGCTCAAACTCGGTGATGACAAACGTCTTCTCGATGAAGGCGGTCAAAGGGTGGATGAAAGTGGCGGTCATAGGGTTGGCGTCAGCCCAGGCGCTGGGCGGTGGCGCGCTCGGCGGATACGTCGCGGAAGTTGCCGCCGGCATCAAGGGCGCTGCCGGCATAGTGGACGAAGACCTCACTCAGCGTGTGAGCGCCGCCGCCGAGAGAAGTTTCGAGTTCTTGGCCGGTGCCCAGCGCAGCCACCTTGCCCAAGTGCATGATCGCCATGCGATCACAATGGCTCTCCGCCTCCTCCAGGTAATGGGTGGTGAAGAACAGGGTCGTGCCGAAGTTGGCCCGCAGATCCAGCAGAAGTTTCCAAACCGCGTCGCGCGCAATCGGGTCCAACCCGACGGTCGGTTCGTCCAGGAAGAGCACCCGCGGGCGATGGAGCGTGGCCTGGGCGATTTCCAGGCGGCGGACCATGCCGCCGGAGTATTGGCCCACAAGACGGCCCCCGTCGGCGGTCAAGCCCATGAACTCCAATGCTTGGCTGATACGCACTGGTTGCTCGCGGTGTGGCAGATCGTAGAGTTTGGCGAAAATGAGCAGGTTCTCGTAACCGGTGAGGGAACCGTCCACGGAAACCGCCTGCGGCACATAACCGATGGCACGACGAACATTGACTGCCTGGTTGGTGATGGAGAACCCAGCCACGCGCGCCTCGCCCGACGAGGGCGGCAACAGCGTGGTGAGCATCTTGATCGTGGTGGTTTTGCCCGCCCCGTTGGAGCCGAGCAATCCAAAGACCTCACCAGCGTTCACCGATAGGGTCAACGCATCAACCGCTGTAAATGCGCCGAAACGGCGAGTCAGGTTTTTGATTTCCAGGACGATTTCGCTCATAAAGAGACTTCAACCGGAATGTTCCGGGGCAAAGATAACCGGGCGGCGCTGTGGACGCTATGGGTTGTTCCCCTGACGAGTTCAATAGGATGCCTTCAGAGACGCTCACGGATGGATTTCAATTCCCGCCGGCGCTTCGCGGTAGTCTTGGGATAGGCCATCTTAAGTTCATGGAGCGCATCCCGGACGATTTGGGAAACAATCAGCCGGGCATTCTCCTTATCATCGGCGGGGACGACATGCCAGGGCGCGTGATGGGTGCTCGTCGCGTCCAGGCAAGCCTCGTAAGCCTTCATGTATTGGGTCCAGTATTTCCTCTCGTGAATGTCCGCGAGGCTGAATTTCCAGTTCTTGTCCGGCTGATCAATGCGCTCGAGGAATCGCCTTCGTTGTTCGCCCTTCGACAGGTGCAGGAAGACTTTGACGATCCGGGTGCCGTTACGATGGAGATGCTCCTCCAAGTCCACGATGGAACGATACCGCTCCTTCCAGATGGCTTTCTCGTCGAGCAACTCATCCGGCAGCCCCTGGCTGCGGAGAATCTCCGGATGCACCCGGACCACGAGCACTTCCTCGTAGTAGGAACGATTGAAGATGCCGATCCGCCCGCGCTCCGGCAGACGGCAGGTCGTGCGCCAAAGAAAATCGTGCTGCAGTTCCGCGGTGGTCGGCTGCTTGAAACTGAAAACCTCGCAGCCTTGCGGATTGACCCCGGACATGACGTGCCGGATCGCCCCGTCCTTGCCGCCCGCGTCCATCCCCTGAAAAATCAGCAGCAACGCATAGCGGCTGGAAGCGTAATGAAGGTTTTGCAGCGAACTCAATTTCTCAACCTGCCCTTCCAGAAGTTTTCGATACGCCTTCCTGGACTTGCAGAAGGGCGGCACCACCGTCGGCCAGTCGCGGAGTTCGACCTTTTCCCCGGGTCTCACCCGGAAATCCTTTGATTTGATCTTCATTTTATTTCGAACATAATATTCCTTTCAATGCGCGAATGCGGTTCGCTCGTCTTTCATGGCATCAGAGTAATCCAACAGCAGGTGGGCGCTATGGGGTGTTACCCCACCCGGCATTTACTCGGCTTTGGATCCCGTCTCCCCGGGTGGTGATCGCGGCTGGATATCCGTGGGGGTTGCCGGAATGAACTGGATGACATCGGCACGAATCGCGGTTCGCGGGAGGGAGAACAGGATGAAATAGGGGGCGTCCTTCTCCATGACCAGGTTCACCAGCGTCTGGGGCCGGCCCGGTTGCATTTCGGCTTGCACGTAGAGCCGGCTCATCGCTTTGGTGAATTTTGCGGGAACAATCGTCAGGATGCCGAGCAGCGAAAATCCGGAGCTTTGCCCCATCACGTTGGTCCTGATCACAACGAAATTCTTCTCCTGGAGCCGCACGTCGGTGCCACTTGAGTGCCGTTCGTTGAAAACACGCCAGAAAATGGCGCACCGCCCCGGTCCATCTGCTCGGGTGCATTTCACTTTTTTTGGTAGCGGTTTCTTAATCCTAATCTTAATCTTAATCTTGCTCTCTAATCCGTATGCAGGAGGGAGTTGAGATTAAGATTAGGATTAAGATTAAGAGGGGAACCCAAAAAAGTGAAATGCACCCCATCTGCTCTTGGGGCACAGATGTTTGTTTGTTTTCAAGCTCAGAATGGAATGCCGGCTGGTTTCTTTTGCTCGTCCTGTGCGGATTTGTTCCGCGGTCTGGCGATGGACCCGAGCGGGGCTGCAGCCAGTTCTTCCACGCTCTTGAACCCGCGATGATCTTCGGGCAAATTCCGGCCCATGAGCGCAATCCTCCAGTCACTCGAATGGCGTCCGGATTCCTGGCGGCGAAAGCGCGCCGCGCAGCAGCCCGTCTATCCGGATCAAGCAGGGCTGGATGCCGCGCTCCGGCAATTGCGCCAGTTGCCGCCGCTGGTGAGCAGTTGGGAGGTCGAAACCCTCAAACAGCAACTCGCCGAAGCCGCGCTGGGTACGCGCTTTCTCCTGCAAGGCGGCGATTGCTCCGAAACGTTCGCCGATTGCGAATCGGGGGTCATTGCGAACAAGTTGAAGATCTTGCTTCAGATGAGCCTCGTGCTGGTGCAGGGCGCGCGTCAGCGCGTGATTCGCGTGGGCCGGTTTGGCGGTCAATACGCCAAACCGCGATCTTCCGAGACGGAAACGCGCGGAGGCGTCACCCTGCCGGCCTATCGCGGCGATCTGGTCAACCGTGCGGCCTTTAATCCCGACCAGCGGCGGCCAGACCCGGAATTGCTGCTGCGCGGTTACGAGCGCGCCGGGTTGACGATCAATTTTATCCGGGCGCTGGTGGACGGGGGTTTTGCGGATCTGCATCACCCGGAGTATTGGGCGCTGCCCTTTGGAGGTCAATCGCCGCTGGCCGATGAATACCTTCGGATGGTCAACTCCATTTCCGAGTCCTTGCGGTTCACCGAGGCGCTCACGGGCCGGCCGTTGCCGGAAATGGACTGGGTGGATTTCTACAGCAGCCGCGAAGGATTGCACCTGTGCAACGAAGAGGCGGTGACACGCCAAGTGCCGCGGCGCGAGGGATGGTATAATCTCAGCACGCACTATCCTTGGATTGGCAATCGCACCCGTAATCTCGATGGAGCCCATGTCGAGTATTTCCGCGGCATCCGCAATCCGATTGCCGTGAAACTCGGGCTGCCGATCACCCCTGACGAGGCCGTTGCCCTGTGCCAAACGTTGAATCCCTCCAATGAACCGGGCCGGCTTTCCTTGATCACACGGTTTGGGGAAGCACACGTGGCCAAGGAACTGCCGGGGATTGTCCAAGCCGTGCGTCGGCGCGGCCACAATGTGTTGTGGGTTTGTGATCCGATGCACGGGAACACGGAGACGACCAGCACCGGCATCAAGACGCGGCGGTTTGAGAGGGTGCTCGCCGAGTTGGAAGCGACCTTCCGCATCTTGGGCGAGAATGGCGCACACCTGGGTGGAGTTCATTTCGAACTGACCGGAGAAGATGTGACGGAATGCATCGGCGGAGCGTGTGGCTTGACCGAAGACGATCTTTCCCGCGACTACCGCAGCCCCGTGGATCCGCGCCTGAACTACGAGCAATCGCTGGAGATGGCCCTGCGTTTGGCGAAATTGCTGGCGAAACAAAACGCCTGAACCAGTTAATCGGCGCGAAGGTCGTGCGCCATTCCCGGCAGATCGTTTTCCAGATGGCGGAGGTGGCGGGGCCGCGCGAGTCACCGTCATTATACCCACCCGCCAACGGGGAAGGGAGGAATCAGCGCCTTTGGTTTCCGTCACGATGAACGAGAGCGGCCAGAATGGCATCCAGAACTTGATCGAGGCGCCTGCCCGCGTCCTCTGTCAAGAATCGCAATACAGAATATCCATTTTGCTAGAGCAGGGCGTCCTTCCGGCGGTCTGGCCGATACGCCTCAACCTCAGCGAAATGCTGCGCCCCATCCAACTCAATGACCACGCCGGCTTCCGCGCATAACAGATCCACTTCCACGCGGCCATTATATGACAACACCGATGTAACAGGCGGATTTGTTTTTTGGGGCCAGGCACTCGGGAATTGGCTTGCCGAGCCGCAGCCCGCCCGGTCGAATGCCCAAGACGGCCCGCCTTCGCCTTGCGGCTCCGGCGCGGCAGCCTGCGCCCGCAGCGCAGCGGAGGGCGAAGGCTTACAATCGCTTTTTGGCAAAAGCCCTTCCAGAAGGGGATTTGAGATACCTCTCGAAGTCCGCCGCGCGTGTCCTGTCCGTGAAAGCAATTGCCGTCTTGATGCGCCAAGGCTTGAATTTTGCGGTGTGGGGGACTTCACCCGCGTTGTGTTTGGCCAGGCGTTGCTTCAGATCTTCTGTCAGGCCGACATAAAAATGTTCCGGCACTTGTACGCCCTGCAAAATATAGACGTAGAAAAAGTTCATGGCTGGCTTGCCGAGCCGCAGCCCGCCCGGTCGAATGCCCAAGACGGCCCGCCTTCGCCTTGCGGCTCCGGCGCGGCAGCCTTCGCCCTCCGCTGCGCTGCGGGCGAAGGCTGGTGGAGCCGACAGGAATCGAACCTGCGACCTTCTCATTGCGAACGAGACGCTCTACCAACTGAGCTACGACCCCATCCCATCGCCGTGAAAATCATTCAATTGCCGCAAAATTGCAAGCAATGATTTGCAAAAAACGGCGGCCCATTTCCAACGATCAATGCCAAAGGACAAACGCCAAAGGCGGAAAAGGATGGCAACGGGAGGGCGCGGACGATACCCTGTTTCCGAGCGGAAAGAACTGGGAAGGCGCGAGGCCTCTGATTTTCGAGGTCTGAGCCGCATTTTCGTCTTTCCGACCCGGCCTAATCCGGGCAGGAGACTTTTCGGACAACCTCGACGCGAAGAATGAAAGCCATGCGTTTACGCCGCGCTCTTTTTTGGGGAGCGGTCTTCATGAGCCTGAGGAACGCGGCGGCTGCCAGCACGGAAACGGCTGCAACGCCGCACCGCCCCACGAGATGGATCTCGGGTTCGGGAAACTGGACGGAAACCGCGCGCTGGTCGGGAGGTTTGCCAAACCCCTATTTGCCAGTTGAAATTCATGGAAACAGCGAGGTTTTTATTCCGCCAGGCGCCTGCTTGGCGGCGGATCTGGAAATCGGCCTTGCTTCCGGTGATCGCGCGCGCGTCGAAGTGGATGGCGGGCAATTGAATTGGAATGCGGCATTCATGGAACGCCGCTCCATCGCTCGCGCGGTTTGGTCCCGTCTTGTTTGCCGGCTGCAAAAAAAGGCGGGTATTTGCCAAAAGGCGTGGAGTCTCCGGACCGCTTCATGGACAAGCTTTTCTTATGAAGCAGAGGTTTCGGACGTCTGTGCCAGCCGGGGCGAAGCGCCCCGGGTTCGGGGCCACGCCGATTCCTATGAACAAGTTATCATCAGCGTCCTCATATCAAACCCATTTTACATAATCCCATGCCTACTACCCCATCCCCCACGGAACCCCAGCGCGTTGAACTCGCCCACGACATCCTGCGGACGGCCTCGCCGCGGCCGCTGGACAGCATTTTTGCACCCAAATCGGTCGCCCTGATCGGGGCCACTGAATCGCCCAACAGCGTCGGGCGGACCGTGCTGGAGAATCTCGTCAAGGGCCAATTCCCCGGCCCCATTTACCCGGTCAATCCCAAGCGCGAAACCGTTCTCGGCGTGAAGGCTTACCCCGGCATCCTCGCCGTGGCGGGCAAGGTGGACCTGGCCGTCGTGGTCACGCCCCCCCCGAGCATTCCCGGAATCATCCACGACTGCGTCCAGGCCGGCGTGCGGGGCGCCGTCATCATTTCCGCCGGTTTCAAGGAAACCGGCGCGGCGGGGCTTGAGTTGGAGCGCCAGATCCTGGCCGAGGCCCGGCGCGGCCACATGCCCGTGGTGGGTCCCAATTGCCTGGGCGTCATGATGCCCGGCCGGAAGCTCAATGCCACTTTTGCCGCCGGCATGGCCCGGCTCGGCACGGTCGGATTCATCAGCCAGAGCGGCGCGCTCTGCACCGCGGTCCTGGATTGGAGCCTGCACGAAAACGTCGGTTTCAGCGCCTTTGTTTCAATCGGTTCAATGGTGGATGTCGGCTGGGGCGATTTGATTTTTCACCTCGGTGACGATCCCGGCACCCGCAGTATCGTTATTTACATGGAAACCATCGGCGACGCGCGCGCCTTCCTGTCCGCGGCCCGCGAAGTGGCCCTGACCAAGCCCATCATCGTCATCAAGCCGGGCCGCACCTCCGCCGCCGCCAAGGCCGCCGCCTCCCACACCGGCTCATTGACCGGGAGCGACGAAGTGTTGCAGGCGGCCTTCCAGCGAGCCGGCGTGTTGCGCGTCGAAAACATCTCCGAACTGTTTGACATGGCCGAAGTCCTTTCCAAGCAGCCGCGCCCCCGGGGCCCGCACCTGAGCATCATCACCAATGCCGGCGGTCCGGCCGTGCTCGCCACCGACATGCTCATCACCAGCGGCGGCCAGCTCGCGGAACTGACGCCCGAGAGCATGGCCGGCTTCAACAAGATTCTGCCTCCCGCCTGGAGCCATAACAATCCGGTGGACGTGATCGGCGACGCCAGCGCGGCCCTCTACGCCCAGGCGGTGGACATCGCCGCCAAAGACCCGAACACGGACGGTTTGCTGGTGATTTTGACGCCGCAAGCCATGACGGATGCCACGGCGACGGCAGAGCAACTCAAGCCCTACGCGCACCTGGAGGGCAAGCCGCTCCTGGCCAGTTGGATGGGAGCGGACGCGGTGGCGGCGGGCGAGGACATTCTCAACGCCGCCAATGTTCCGACGTTCAAGTATCCGGACCGCGCGGCCCGGGCCTTCTGTTACATGTGGCGCTACACCGAAAACCTCCGCGCCCTCTACCAAACCCCCTTGAAGGGGCCTGAATCGGAGGATGTGGCCGCCGCCCACAGCCAGGCCGACGCCATGCTCAAGGCCATCCGCAAGCAGGGGCGGGTCATCCTGACCGAATTTGAATCCAAGCAACTCCTGGCCGCGCACGGCATTCCCACCGTGGAAACCCATGTCGCCACCACCGAGACCGAAGCGGTCCGCCACGCCACCCGCCTGGGTTTTCCCGTCGTGCTCAAGCTCTACTCGGAAACGATCACCCACAAGACCGACGTGGGAGGCGTGCAGTTGAACCTGCGCAATCCAACCGCCGTGCGCCGCGCCTGGCAGGCCATTCAAAACGCCGTGGTGGAAAGGGCCGGCCAGGAACATTTCCTCGGCGTGACCGTTCAGCCGATGATCAAAACCGACGGCTACGAGTTGATCATCGGCAGCAGCATTGATCCCCAGTTCGGACCGGTCTTGTTGTTTGGCACCGGCGGCCAGTTGGTCGAAGTCTTCAAGGACCGCGCCCTCGCTTTGCCCCCGCTCAATGCCACGCTCGCCCGGCGCATGATGGAGGGCACCCGCATCTTCACCGCCTTGCAGGGCGTCCGGGGGCGCGCCGCGGTGGATATCCCGGCGCTGGAACAACTGCTGGTGCGCTTCAGCGAGCTGGTCGTCGCCCAGCCTTGGATCAAGGAAATTGACATCAATCCGCTCATCGCCGCGCCCCGGCGCCTCCTCGCCCTGGACGCGCGCGTCGTCCTGCACGACCCAAAGACCCCGGAAACAGCGCTTCCCACTTCCGCCATCCGGCCCTATCCGGTTCAATATGTTGGGGTGTGGAAAATGAAGAACAAAAAGCGCATTGTCATCCGGCCCATCCGTCCCGAGGACGAACCCTTGATGGTGAAGTTCCATCAAACCCTGTCCGAACAAAGCGTCTATCAACGGTATTTCAGCGTCCTGCAATTGTCGCAACGCACCGCCCACGAACGGCTCACGCGGATTTGTTTCAATGATTACGACCGCGAGATCGCCCTGGTGGCCGAACACAAGGAAACCCCGGCGGCGGAACCGCGCATTCTCGGCGTGGGCCGCCTGAGCAAGCTTCACGGGGTGAACGAGGCCGAATTCGCCATCGTCGTCAGCGACGCCTGGCAGGGACTCGGGCTGGGCACCGAACTGCTCAAGCGCGTGGTGCAGGTTGGGCGCGAGGAAAAACTCCAACGCATCATCGGCCACATCCTGCCCGACAACCACGCCATGAAACACCTCTGCGAACAAGTCGGCTTCAAAATCGGGCGCGACGATGGTCACCCCGATCTGGTCGCCGAATACACGTTTTGATTCATGGCCGCCCACAGACCTTTCCACGGCCCGCTTCTTGCAACCATGGAGTGTCACGAAGCCGGCGCCGCCGCAGCCCGCCGGAGCCGCGGGGCCAGGGCGCTCTGCCCATGAGCCCCAGACTCACCACCTGCACTTTCTGTGGCACCGGCTGCGGCATCTATCTGGAAACCGCCGGCAACCGGATTGTTGGGGCCTATCCGAGCATGTCCCATCCCGCCAACCGGGGGAGAATTTGCGTTCGCGGCTGGCATGTGCATGAGGTGGCCAGTTCCCCGGACCGCCTGACCAGCCCGTTGCTGCGCAAGAACGGCCGGTTGCAGAAAGTCTCCTGGGCCGAGGCCCTCGGCTTCGTCGCCTCGCGGCTGAACGAAATCCGGGGCCAATACGGCCCCGGCTCGGTTGCCTTCCTCGTTTCACCCCGCTGTTCGAACGAGGAAGCCTACCTCGTGCAAAAGCTGGCCCGCACCCTGATCGGCACCAACAATGTGGATCACGGCGCCGGCGTCTATGGCAACAACTCCATCAATGTCCTGCTCGACATGATCGGCGTTCCCGCCGGCACGAACTCCATCGGCGAACTGGCTGGCAGCGGCGTCATCCTCGTGGATGGGGTTGACCTGGGCCGCCAACTGCCCACCATCGGCGGCTGGGTCATTCGCGCAAAACTCAACGGCGCCCGGCTCATCGTCGTGGATTCCCGCCGCCATCGGGTCGCGGAGAATGCCGACCTCTTCCTGCAGATCAAACCCGGCTCCGAATCTCTCCTCTACGGCGCGCTGGCCAAGGTCATCGCGGACCGCGGCCTGATGAATCTGCCCTTCGTCAAGGCCCGCTGCCACGGCTTCGATTCTTTTCTGGCGCGTCTGCGGGATTACGATCTGCCGCAGGCGGCCGAAGCTTGCGGCGTGCCGGCCGCGCTGATTGAGGCGGCGGCGCTGGCCTACGGACGGGCGCGGAGCGCGGCCATCCTTTACTCGACGGGGGTTGAAGCCCGCGACGAGGACAGCATCCGCGGCCTGATCAACCTGGCCCTGCTCACCGGCAACTTTGGCAAGGAAGGCGCGGGCGTGTTCCCCCTGACCGAGCACAATAATTTGCAGGGCGTGTGCGACATGGGGATGTTGCCGGACCGATTGCCGGGGTATCAGGCCGTCGCCAATCCCCAGGCGCGCGCCGCGCTGGAAGGCCTCTGGCGGGCCAAGGTTCCCGCCGCGCCGGGGCTGGGAGCCGGCACGCTGCTTGGCGGCGGCGGGGGCGCCCAACTCAAGGCGCTCTGGCTGGGGCGTTACGACCCCGTCAACGCGGCCTTTTTCGGGGCCGCCGCCGCCGCGCTCGACGGCTGCGAATTGGTCGTCGTGCAACATTTGTTCATGACCGATTCCGCGGAGTTGGCCGATGTGGTGCTGCCGGTCACGGCCTTTGGCGAGGAACGCGTTTCCTTCACCAGCACGGAGAGGCGGATTCAAATTGCCGAGCGCGTGATTGACCCGCCCGAAGGACCGATGCCCGCCTGGGAACAACTGACCCGCCTGGCCCGCGCGCTGGGCGCCCCGTGGAGTTACCAGTCCGCCGCGGAGGTCATGCAGGAGATCGGCGAGGTTATCCCCTTCTACAGCGGGGCCAGCCATGACAACCTCATGCGCGATTACGGCCGGCAATGGCCCTGCACCACGGACCACCCGCTCGGCACCCCGCGCCTGTTTGCGGGGGATAAACCGGACCGGCCTTTCAAGTTTGTTCCCGTCGCCAGGCCGGCCAACCCGGCCGGAAATCCGGACGAGTTCCCGTTCACGCTGGTGTTTGGACATTCGATCTACTACTGGCACCAAAATGTCCTCATCAAGCACAGTGAAACGCTCAAGCGCGAATACCGCCTCCTCTTGCTGGATTATCCGGACGGATTCGTCGAAATCAACGACGACGACGCCAGGCGCCTGGGCATCCGCCACGGCGGCCCCATCCGGCTCAGTACCGTGGGCGGTTCTGTGACTTCCACCGCCCGGGTGACGTCCGAGGTTCGCAGCGGCACGGCTTTTGTTCCTTACTTTGTGCGGCAATTGAGACGGGAAATGCTGGGCGCGACCGGCGATGGCAGATCGCTCATCCCGGTGCGCCTGGAGACGGGAGGCCAATGAAGGCGCGCCTTGTTGACCAGGGCGACGTTCTGCGGATCATGGACCTGCTCCGCGCACGAGCCTACGAGGTCATCGCGCCGTTCTGCGGACGCGGGCGCGACAGTTGCTTTGACATCGTCACCGAGGCCAATCGTCAGCGGGTGGCAATTCATCTGCCCAATCCATACTACCCTCCCAAGCGTTTTGTCTTTCCGCACATCGAACGCCTCATGACCGTTCGCGGCCTGAACGGCGAAATGAAGATTGAGCCGGCTTACGAGCACCCCCGCCGCGCCGTTTTCGGCATCCGTTCCTGCGACGTCGCCGGCCTCTGGCACTTGGACCGTTTCTACCTGGGCCGCGACTTCCGGGATGTCTATTACGAAAAGCGCCGCAAGAATCTTTTCCTGGTCAACGTCGTCTGCACCGACCCGGCGCGCGACATCAGCGAGGACTGCTTTTGCCTGTGCGCCGACACCGGTCCCGCCGCCCGCGGCCATTTTGACCTGCAACTGATGGACCTTGCCGACGGTCAATTCATGGCCGTGGCCGGCACGCCGGCCGGCGAAGAACTTTTCTCCGAGCCGATTTTCCGCCAGGCCACCGCCGCGCATCTGGAACGCCGCCGCGCTATTCTGGCCGCGGTGCGCCGGCAGTTCCGAACGACGACCAGCTGGTTTCCCGCCACCGTCCGCTACGTTTCGCAGGGCGCGATCCCGGACAAGACATGGGAGGAAATCGGCAACCGCTGTCTGGAATGCGGCGGCTGCACTTATGTCTGCCCCGCCTGCACCTGTTTCACCGTCTCCGACCGTCAGGTGGGGCCGGGAGAGGTCGAGCGCGTGCGGATATGGGATTCCTGCGCCCTGGGCGGCTTCACGCGCATGGCGGGCGGTTTCAACCCCCGCCGCGCCGTGCATGACCGCCGCAACCGCCGCTTTTTCCGCAAGCTGGCCTATTATTTCATCCAGCGCGAACTGGACATGGCCTGCGTCGGCTGCGGCCGTTGCGCCGCTGTTTGCCACGGCGATATCGGCATGCCCAGCGTCGTGGAAATGATCCGCCGCGCCGCGCCGGAAACCGCCCCAAATGGCAACGCGCCGGTGACGGCGGGGAAAGGCAGGGCGGGCGCTCCGCTGCCCGCCGCGGCGCGCACGGAGGGCGCGCCCGACCACCCATGACTGGCGCATTACCGAAGATGAACCCGCCCAACCCTGACAACATCTATCTGCCCAAGCTGGCGGTGCTGGACCGGGTGGCGGAGGACATCCCGGAGGTGAAGACGTTTTACTGGCGCTTCGAGGATGCGGCGGCGCAGGCGCAATTCAAACGCTTTCGCCCGGGACAATTCGCCCAGATTTCCGTGTTCGGCGTCGGCGAATTTCCGGCCTCGCTTCCGCCCAGCCCCACCGAGGAGGAGACCTTCTTCACCATCCGCCAGGTCGGCAGTTGCACCGCCGCCCTCCATCAACTCAAGCCCCGCGACAAGTTCGCCGTGCGCGGCCCGTACGGCAACGGCTTTCCCATGCAGGATTACGAAGGCATGAACCTCACCTTCGTCGCCGGCGGCATTGGGCTGATTCCCTTGCGCTCCTGCATCATCTATGCCCTCCAGCACCGCGCGCGATACGGGCGCATCCAGGTTTTTTATGGCGCAAAAACTCCGGGCGAACTGATGTACTTGCCGGATTTGCGCGCGTGGGAAAAGTCCGGCAGCCTGGAGTGTCATCTCACCGTGGACCGCGCCGGCGGCGGCTGGAACGGGCACGTCGGCGTGGTCGGAAGTCTTTTCAAGAAAACCGGCGTGGACGTGCCGGTGGACAACACCACCGCCTTCGTCTGCGGCCCGCCCGTCATGTTCCGCTTCGTCATCCAGGACCTGCTCGCGCTGGGTTTCAAGGAGCACAACATCGTCTCCACCCTCGAGCGTTACATGAAGTGCGGCGTGGGCAAGTGCGGCCATTGCTGCATCGGCGTCGCCTATATCTGCGTGGACGGCCCGGTCTTCACCTACCAGCAAATCAAAAAACTTGGGGAGGACATCTGATGCCCGGCTTGCGCGAACAAATTCAGTCCTCTCTTCGTGGCCGCGTCTGTTTCATGGGCCTGGGCAACGTCGGGGGCGGCGACGACGGCTTCGGGGTGCGGCTGGCGGAAGCCCTGGCCCGCGCCGGCGCGCCCGAAGTGGTCATCGGCGGAACCGCCCCCGAACCACTGGCCGGCCGTTGCGCGGAGAGCGGGTTCGACCATCTGGTCTTCCTGGATGCCGCGGACTTCGGCGCCGCGCCCGGTTCGGTGGTCTTCCTCAATTCACAAGAAATGGCCGCGCGGTTTCCGCAATTTTCCACGCACCGCCTTTCGCTGGGAATGCTGGCCAAGTGCGTTGAGGCCCGCGGAACGACCCGGGCCTGGTTGCTGGGCGCGCAGCCGGCCTCCTTGAAACCCGCACCGGTGCTTTCGCCCCCACTCCAAACAACCCTGGCTATCATTACCGATCTGATGAGCGACCTCCTCAACGGTCATGCGTCGGTCTTGGATGGCAGGGCGCGCACCCCGTGCGCGCCGCGGCGGGTCCCAATGTATCGGGACCCGCCCTGCCTCGCGCAGGCAAGACGGACCCATCACCCTGGCGAAGCGATTGAAACATGATGACTCCCGAAAAGGCCGTGTTCGTGTCCATTCTCGTCTGCATCGCCGGCGCGGGGCTGACCTGGCTGACCGCGCGGAACCGGAGGCTGGCGGGCTGGCTCGCCTTCTTGGCCACCGCCGCGAGTGCCGGGCTGGTCTTCTTCGCCGTGGCAACGGTGCTGGCCGGCGGCGCTTCTCCCGGCGCCGAAGCGCTCGAATTGCCGGGCCTGCGTTTGGCCCTGCGCCTGCATCTGGACGGATTAAGCGCGATGTTCCTGCTGTTGGCGGCGCTGATTGCGGTGCCGGCTTCCTTTTATTCCATCACCTACATGGATCATTACCGCGAATATGGCGTCGCCCGTTATTATCCTTATTTCCTCCTGTTTCTGGCGGCGATGTACGGCCTGCTCAGCACGACGGACATGATGTGGTTCTTCCTCATTTTCTGGCAGATGATGACTCTGCCCGGCTGCGCGCTCATCCGTTTTGAGCACAGGAATCCGGGCAACATTCGCGCCGCCAACAAATTTCTGTGGATGATGCAAATTGCCTGCGCGGCCATCCTCATTGGCGCCTGCATCCTGGCCGGCTCGGGCGCATCCGCAAACGCGGCCAGCGCGGGGAAGTATGATTTCGACACCGTGAGCGCAAATCTGCCGGCCTTGTTGCGCGCCCAACCCGTCCTCACGGCGGCGGCGTTCGCGCTGTTCCTCGCCGGTTTTGGCATCAAGATGGGCATGTGGCCCTTCGGGCAAATGTGGCTGCCGGACGCGCATCCCGCGGCGCCTTCGCCGGTCAGCGCCATGCTTTCCGGTGTTATGATCAAGACCGGCGTCTATGGCCTGATGCGCTATTTCCTCTGGCTGGCGCCGGCGGAGGCGCAGGCCGATTTCCCCCTGGCGCGCTGGGGTTTGCTGGTGGCGGCGCTCGGCACGATTTCGCTTTTCACCGGGACCATGCAGGCGCTCAAGCAGGAGCAGACCAAGCGCCTGCTGGCCTTCCACAGCATTGGCCAGATCGGCTACATCCTGCTCGGTTTCGGCGTGTGCATGGCGCTGCTGCCGGCGGCGGGACCGGAGGCTGCCGCGCTGGCGGCCCTCGGCTTGGCCGGCGCGCTCTTTCATACCCTCAATCACGGCGTCTTCAAGGCGCTGCTCTTCCTCAACGCCGGCTCCATGCTCCGCGCCACCGGCACGCAGAACCTGAACAAACTGGGCGGATTGCTCAAATACATGCCGCTGACGGCCGCCACGGCGCTGGTTGCCTCCTTGTCCATTTCCGGCGTCCCGTTGTTCAGCGGTTTCGCCAGCAAATGGATCCTTTGCGTGGCCGCCGTGCAAGGCAGCCACTGGGCCGGCTACCTGGCCGTCTGCGCCGCCCTCGCCATCCTCACCAGCGCGCTGACGCTGGCTTCGTTCGTCAAGTTCTTCGGCGCAAGTTTCCTGTCAAGAACAAGTGCGCTGGTGAAGGAGAAGGCCGCCGGCCCGCGCCCGCTCGAAGCCGGCCCAATCATGCAAATCCCCCAGTTGTTCCTCGCGCTCCTCTGTCTGCTGTTGGGGATCATGCCGGCCCTCGGCTATGGCTTGGTTCTTAAAGCGCTGGCCGCCAACCGTGGTCTTGACCCGGCCCTCGGCCATGCCCTGGCTATGCCCGGCAATCTCTGGGCCGGCCTTTCCGGGGTCGAGGCGCGTTCCCTCTTTGTTCCGCTCGCGCTGGTGGCCGTCCTGGGTCTGGCCTTTTTGGCGGCCCGCTTTATTTCCAAGCTGGGCGGCGCGCCGCGCCGCGCCGCGGCGCCCTGGCTTTGCGGCTACGCCCGCGAGGCGGAATGCAACCGTTATGTGGCGCACGGCTTTTACGGCGAGATCAAACGCTATTTCCGCTGGCTCGGCGGCGCGCCTGCGCCCCGCATCGAGAAGTCCGCCGACTTGAGGGAACCTTGAAATGATTGCGCGCGAAAAATTGGAGTTGTTGAAGGCGCGTTGGCCTTCCGCCATCCGGCGGGCCGACCTCCCCTCCGACCGCTGCCTGTTCGTCTTCGTGGAACCGTCCGCCTTGAAGGCCGTCTGTCAGTACGTTTTTCGCGAGCTGGATGCCCGCTATGTCACCAGCATTGGGGCGGATGACCGGCCGTTCTCCGGTTCGTTCCTGGTGGCGCACCACTTTGCTTTTGACCGCGACCACCTGCTGTGCAGCATCCTGGCCGAAATGCCTCCCAGCCAGCCCGTGGACAGCATCTCGGACGCCGTGCCCGCGGCCAATTGGGCCGAACGCGAATTGCGCGACCTCGCCGGCATCGAACTGGCCGGTCATCCCTATCCCAAGCGCCTCATCCTGCCGGACGGCTGGCCCGAGGGCGTCCACCCGCTGCGCAAGGACTTCGCTTGGAATTCTGTGCCCGATGGCTACGATGAGGAAGGGGAATTCAAGTTCGACGACCCGCCCGAGGGCTGCACCGTCGTGCCCTTCGGCCCCTTTCATCCCACCCTCGATGAACCCGCCCATTTCCGGCTCTACGTGGACGGCGAGCGGGTGCGCGGCTGCGAATACCGCGGCTTCATGGCCCATCGCGGCATCGAGAAGCTGGCCGAGTCGGTCCTCAGCTACAACGACATCCCGATCATGGCCGAGCGCATCTGCGGCATCTGCGGCTGCGTGCATAACGTCGCCTACGCCCAGGCTGTGGAAAGCGCCGCCGCCTTGCAGGCCCCGCCGCGCGCCGAGTATCTCCGCTCCATCCTCCTGGAAATCGAGCGCCTGCACAGCCATCTCCTCTGGGTCGGCCTGGCCTGCCACATCGTCGGCTTTGACACTCTGTTCATGCAATGCTTCCGCATCCGCGAACCGGTCATGTGGGTCGCCGAGAAAATCACCGGCAACCGCAAAACCTACGGCCTCTGTGTCATCGGCGGCGTGCGGCGCGACCTGACGCCTGAGTTGAAAGCCGAACTGCAACGGGTGCTCGCCCGCCTTGAAGCGGAATGGCAGACGGTGACAGCCGCCGTGCTCAAAGACCGCAACATCCAGCAGCGCACCCGAGGCGTCGGCATCGCCGACCGCAATCTGGTCAAGGAGGCGGCCCTCCTCGGACCGGTGGCGCGCGCGGCGGGCGAGGACCTGGATTGCCGCCGCGACCATCCCTACGCCGCGTATGACCGCGTGGACTTCGAGGTCATCACCGCCGCCGACGGCGATGTCTGGTCGCGCCTGGTCGTGCGCGCCCGCGAAGTGTTCGAGGCGATCAAAATCATCCGCCAATGCCTCGACAAAATGGAAAGCGGCCCAATCCAGTTGGACTTGAAGGATGAATTGCAGGCCGGCCGGATGGGCTTGTCAAGCATCGAAGCCCCGCGCGGCGAGGCCCATCACTTCGTCATCACCGGCGAAGGCAACCGCCCGCGCCGCTGGCGGGTGCGCGCCCCCACCTATCAGAACCTGCAAGGCGTGCCGGCCATGATCAAGGACCAGTCCCTGGCCGACATGACGATCACGCTGGGCAGCATAGACCCCTGTTTCTCCTGCACCGACCGCCTCGAAACCATTGACCTCAAATCCGGCGCCATCAAGATCTGGTCCCCGGAAGAACTGGCCGCGTTAAGGGCGCGTTAATGGCTCGACTGTGGGTGCGCGTAGCGCAACACTTCCAAGCAAATGAAACCCAATATTTGGTTATGCGCCCGTTTTATGGGGCGGGGAAATTGCGCTTGCGCGGAGAAAGCATGTCGCCGGACCCGGCCCCGGCACCGTCGTTTTATCGCCATGGGCACAGGCATTTTTCTCTCCATCCACCTTTTCTCTTTCACCTCATTTGTCCTGCTTTAGCCGCGAAATTCCAGGAATATCGAGAACAAACTCATGACGCGGACTGACATTGAAAAGCAGGCGGCGCGGATTCCACAGGATCAGGGCTCTTTCGAGTCCAGGTCGGCCCTTTGACCGTCACGAAGGCTCTTGGAATCCGCGTTATGAGCGTCGTTTTCTCTGAACCAGGGAAGTCAGGGGCAATCGTTAAGCGCGGCAATGAATTCTCTATATTTGTCAACGCTAAGCCCTGGGCACAATTAAAATATGCCGATTGGCCTTGAAATAAAACGGGAAATCAGGCGAAATGACGCAGCGATTTTATGAATCTTGCTGATATACTATCAGGCCCAAAGAACATACTGCCCGAAATGCTGGCGGCCGACCGCTGGGCCGCCATTGATGATTTGGTGGGCAACCTCATTGCCACCGGCAGAATCAAGGCGGAGAACCGCGACGCCATTACCGCCGTGGTCAAGAAACGCGAGTCGTCCATGAGCACGGGCATCGGTTTTGGCATCGGCATCCCGCACGCCTCGACAGATCTGATTCCGGAAGTAGTGGGGGCGCTGGGACGTTCGCACAAGGGGATCAGTTTTGACGCGCTGGATAATCAGCCGGTGAATTTGGTGGTGCTCTTCCTGGTGCCGCAGGGCCAGTTCCAAAAGCATCTCCACACCCTGGCCAACATCGCCAAACTCCTTCACCTCAAGGAGTTTCGCCAGGAACTGGAACAAGCCCCGGACGCGGAGGTGATGTGGCAGGTTATCCAGAAATACTCGGCGACGCATTGATCGCGCCGGCGGCGGCCGTCTTTCCTGGGTTTTGTGCTTCACCAGTTTCTCGAACAAAGATTGCAACAGGCGGTGGCCGCCGTCCTGCCGGACGCGGACGCGAGCGGGGTGCTGGTGCGCCCCTGCCCTGAGCCGCGCTTCGGGGATTACCAGGCCAACGCGCTGATGGCGCTGGCCAAGGCGCGCAAGATGAATCCGCGCCAGTTGGCCGCGGAGGTGGCGGCCCGGCTGGACGTGGCGGAGTGGTGCGAGCCGGTGGAAATTGCCGGGGCGGGTTTTCTGAATTTCCGGCTCAAAATCCCGGCCATCGCGCGCGCGCTGGAGAGGGTGGCGCGCGGCGAGCGGGCGCTGGTGGAGAAAACGGATCGGCCCCGGTCCATCATTATTGATTTCAGTTCACCCAACGCGGCCAAGCCGATGCACGTCGGGCATATTCGCTCCACGATTTTGGGGGATTCACTGGCGCGGGTGTCGCGGCGGCTGGGACACCGGGTGGTGACGGACAATCATCTGGGCGATTGGGGCACGCAGTTTGGGAAATTGATCGTCGGCTGGAAAAGCCGGCTCGACGCCGCCGCCCTGGCGCGCGATCCCATCGCGGAAATGGAACGGCTTTACAAACTGATCAACGCCGCCTGCGAGCAGGACCCAAAAACACTGGAAAGCGCGCGGCAGGAACTGGTCAAACTGCAAAACGGCGACGAGGAGAATTTGGGCATCTGGCGGCGGATGATCGCCCTTTCCCAGGAGGAGTTCGACCGGGTCTATGCGCGGCTGGGGGTCAGGTTCGATCACACTTTTGGCGAGAGTCATTATCGCGCGCGGTTGAAATCCGTGGTGGAGGACTTGCAGCGGCGCGGCCTGGCCCGCGAGAGCGAAGGGGCCTTGGCGGTCTTTTTCGACGATGTGCCGGAATTGAAGGGGCAGCCGGCGCTGGTGCAAAAAAGCGACGGGGGATTCAACTACACGACCACCGATCTGGCCACGCTGCAATTCCGGATGGAGGGCGGGTGCGGAAACGGGACGCCGGACGAAATCATCTACGTGACCGACGGGCGCCAGCAGCTTCATTTCAAGCAGCTTTTCGCCGTGTTCCGCCGCTGGCGTCCGGAAGCGCGCGTCAAGCTGGCCCATGTGTGGTTTGGCTCGATTCTGGGCGAAGAGGGCAAACCGTTCCGGACCCGCTCGGGCGAAACGGTGCGCCTGGAGGATTTGCTGGATGAAGCGGAGGAGCGCGCCTTCCAGGTCGTCTCGGCAAAGAATCCGGAATGGGCGGAAGAGACGCGCCGGCAAATCGCGCGCCTGGTGGGCCTGGGCGCGATCAAGTACGCCGACCTGTCGCAAAACCGGCAAAGCGATTACGTGTTCAGTTGGGACAAAATGCTCTCGCTGCAAGGGAAGACGGCTCCGTATCTGTTATACGCCTACACGCGCACGCGCAGCATTTTTCGCAAAGGCGGCGAGGGCGCGGCGGACGCGGCGGCCTCCGCCTCCCGCCTGGCGCTGGGGGCGCGGGAGGAAGTTGTTTTGGCGCGGCGGCTGTTGGATTTTGGCCTGGTTTTGGAAGCGGTGGCGGAGGAGCACCGTCCGAATTTCCTGTGCGCCTACCTCTACGATCTGGCGGGGGAATTTGCCCGCTTCTATGAGAACTGCCCGGTGCTGAAAGCGGAAGGCGGCGCGCGCGCGACGCGGCTGGCCTTGTGCGATCTGACCTCGCGGGTCCTGCAACAGGGCCTGGACGCCCTCGGCATCGCCACGACGGAGCAGATGTAAGAATGTGTAGCGGCGGTCTATGACCGTCGCCAATGCCGGGCATCGCCGGACGGAGCAGATGCAGGTTTGGGCCGGAAGAACCCCAGGGAATGAAGAAGCCTGGATTATTTTTATTATCATCCGGAATGAATTTTATTGAATCAATACTTTATTTTCTTGATATATGAGTTAATATAGTGCATATTCGATTTATGAAACGGTTGCCTGTGTCTTGTCCGAGTTGCGGGGGGAACCTCGCGGTCCGGCGGCTTTTTTGCGAAAAATGTGAGACCGAAGTCGAAGGTCTGTACTCGCTGCCTTCGCTGGCGGCCCTGGGGCCAGACGATCAGGAATTCATTCTGGAGTTCATCAAGGCCAGCGGGAGTTTGAAAGACATGGCCGGGCTGCTCGGCGTCAGTTATCCCACGGTCCGCAACCGGCTGGACGAAATCATCCGGAAGCTGAGGCAAAACGAGACGAAATGGAAGGAGAAAAAATGAGTCCCCCCAATAAATCCATCACGCTGCTTTTCAATCCTTTTTATTATCTCGCAGGCGTCCAGGCGCTGGGCCTGGGTTTGGCCGCCATTCTTCTGGCCGCGCTGGCCGGATCGTGGGGCCGGATTCATTTTGACGGGGTGCTGGACACGCACGTCGGGGCGGCGGCTCCGCGCTGGTTCTTCTGTGCGGAAGGAATTATTGACTGGTTAAGCCTGAGTGCCGTGCTCTGGGTTGGTGGGAAACTCATTTCCCAAAGCGCCTTTCGCGCGGTTGATTTGTTGGGAACGCAAGCCCTGGCCAGATGGCCAACTCTGTGCATCAGCCTGATCGCGCTTCCCAAAGCCTTCCAACGGTTTGGCCACGAATTGACGGAACAGTTGAAACAAGGGAAATTCCATTTTGACACGCCGGATGCCATTGTCTTCTTCGCCGTGGTTATGGCGACGATTCCTTTCATCTGCTGGGTGGTGGCGTTGATGTATAAATCGTTCAGCGTTTCGTGCAACGTCAAAGGCGGAAAAGCGGTCGGCGCGTTTATCGCGGGCCTCCTTATCGCGGAGGTTTTGTCCAAGGTGTGCCTGGCGCTGGTCGCGCCACACCTGGCTGTCCAGGGGATCATTCCGGCCAAGCCGGCCGCCGCCGCAACCGCCGCCGCCGGCGACCAAGCCGTTCCATTTGATTCAACCACGGAAGCAGCCGGTGATATTGCCGAGGCCGGCGCCCGCTTTGTTGACCTGCTGGTCAAAGAAGATTTTGCCGGTGCTGTCGCGCAATTTGACGCGACCATGAGAAGCGCCCTGCCCGAACTGAAGCTGCGGGAAGTCTGGCAAACCCTGCGGAAGCAGGCAGGGCAATTCAAGACACAGCTTCGAACACGCATGGAGACGCTGGGTGGCTATAATGTCGTATTTGTGACCTGCCGCTTCGAACAGGCGGATCTGGATGCCAAAGTGGTTTTCGACGCCCGCAAACAAATCGCCGGACTCTTTTTTGTCCCGAGCACGGCTGCGCCCGGCTCCTTTGCGCCGCCGCCTTACGCGAAGGCCGGCGCTTTTGGCGAAAAGGACTTTACGGTTGGCGCTGGCGAATGGTCTTTGCCGGGCACCCTGACGCTGCCTGCGGAGGTGAGTCATCCGTCGCCCGCCGTGGTCCTTGTCCACGGCTCCGGGCCAAACGATCGCGATGAGACTATCCTGGCCAACAAGCCGTTCCGCGACTTGGCTTGGGGACTGGCCGCCAAAGGCATCGCTGTTCTGCGCTACGAAAAACGAACCAAGGAACACGGCGCCAAGCTCGCGGCCGCGGGTCTCAGCCAGCTTACGGTGAAGGAAGAAACGATGGATGACGCCCTGAGCGCGGTGGCTCAACTGGGCAAGACCGACGGCATTGATCCCAAACGCATTTTCGTGCTGGGCCACAGCCTCGGCGGCACGGTCGCCCCCAGAATCGGCCAGGCTGACCCCGCTCTCGCCGGACTGATCATCCTGGCAGGCGCCACCCGGCCTTTGGAAGACCTTATGGTCGAGCAGACCCGCTATCTGCTCAGGCTCGGCGGCCAGCCGTCCGAAGAGGCCCAGGCCAAACTCAGCGATCTTCTTGCGGAAGTGGCAAAGGTGAAAAAACTTACTGCCGCCGACGCTTCCTCCCCGGGGCTGCTGCTGAACGCTCCGCCGCAATATTGGCTGGACTTGCGCGAGCACGACCCGCTGGCCGCCGCCAAGACATTGAGACAGCCCCTGCTGATCCTGCAAGGGGGACGGGACTACCAGGTTACGGAGACCGACTTCGCTGGCTGGCAAAAGGCCCTCAGTTCGCAGCCGGGCGTCACACTCAAGTTGTATCCGAAACTGAACCACCTTTTTATGACGGGCGAAGGCACGAGCACGCCTGCCGAGTACGAGCGCCCCGGTCATGTGGCCGAGAGCGTCATAGACGATATTGCCGAATGGATTCTGAAAACAAACCCGGCTCCATAGAAGCATTTGGAGTGCTTTCCAGAAGCCACCCGCGAGCAAGCTGTGGCGGTTCTGGCTTACGCCCACAAGTCAATTTTCGAAACCGCGGCATGAACGTGCTGCTTGACGCCTGTGTGCCGCGTCCGCTACGAGGCCATCTGACTGGATATAAGGTCCAAACCGCCCAGGAAAAATGAGAGCCCCATGCCGTGCGCCCTGTCAACAATCTAAGATTCTTTGACCCTTTTCCGTTGTATAGCGGAAATGACGTCGGCCGAAAGACGATGAGAAACCTCTGGAAGCACAGCAAGCTGAAGACGGCGGAAAACGCCCGGATCTTTCACTGGAGCAAACGTAAACAGCGGGCGGTCTGCAAAATCGGTTGGCCAAATGATGCGACTGCAAAAGTTGGTAGAAGCTGCGAGGCTGCCGTGAATCGGTGAAGCCAAGGCCGAAGAAAGCTGCTCGCGGAATTCCTTACCGCCCTGGGCATACATGGACGCCTCGAACCAGTCGGGGCGTGAACAAGGCACAAAGACCATAAACCAATCGTCGATAAATGGGCCGCTTTCCGTGGTGAATTCGCCGATGAGTGCCACATCGGAAAGCGCGATGGAAAACGAGCCGAATGCCTTGGATGTGTCGGTGATGCTGCCCTGATCGAGATGAATGTTGCCGGAGTCGTCCGCCTTGCGACGCGGTTTGGAGGTCTCAGTTGTCATTTGCGTTGGTCTACAGTGATCAACCGCCGCCTCGCTGGGTCAGTGAGGAATGGTGATGATGTCAGGCTTCTCCGGAGCGGCAACGTCTTCGATTTTGGCGTATTGCACCAGGAGGTTGATCACCTTGTCGTGGAGGATGGGGCGATGGAGCACCTCCTCCACGCGAGCGTTCTCCTTCAGATCATGGAGGAGCTTGTCGGCGGGCATCTTGTGCTCGACCGCCAGCGTCTGGAGGCGGGCCAGGATCTCTGTTTGCTCAACCCGGATCCCTTCCTTCTCGGCGATCTTCTGAAAAACAAACATGGCTTTGATCCGCTCCCGGGCGACGTTGCTGGCGGTGGCGTAAATGTTGTCCTTTTCCGCGTCGAGCGCCTCCTTGGGGACGCCGCGCTGCTGGTTGTCGCTGACAATATTGTACACGACATTGCGGGTCTCGGCGGTCACGACGGCTTCGGGCAGGTCGCACTGGACGCTCTGGAGGAGGGCCTGGGTCAAATGCTGGCGGATTTTGCGGTTCTGCGTCTGGTTCCACTCGTTCTGCAAATCGGCGCGCACCCCTTCGCGCAAGGCCTCCAGACTCTTGGCTCCCCACGATTCGGCGAACTTCTGGTCCAGTTCCGGCAAGACCTTCTCCTTGACTTCAACCACTTCAACGTCGTAAACGCCCTTCTTGCCGGCCAGCGCCGGCAGCATAAAATTGGCCGCGAAATCAATGGTGACCGTTCGTTTCTCGCCCGCCCTGGCCCCCAGCAATTGCCCGCTGAATCCGGGCAGGAAGGAATCCTTCTCCGTTTCGATCCAGAACGCCTTGTTCGCCGACAGGCCTTTGGCGGTGGGAGCCGTCTCGGTGATCGGTTTGCCCTCGCAGGAGGCGGTGTAATTGACCACCACGGCGTCGCCTTTCCTGGCCGGGCGATCCACGGTGAGGAAAGTTTTTTGACGCTCGCGAAACAGGTGCAATGCCCGCTCGATGTCCGCCGGGGTGGTGCCGCCGATTTCGCGCTGGGCGCGGAGGCCCTTGTATTCGGGCAGGGCAAAGTCCGGGGCGGTTTCCATGGTGGCGACAAAATGGAGCGGCTGGCCGCGGGTGAATTGGACTTCTTCAATATCCGGGGCGAGCACCGGGGTGATTTTCTGCTCCGCGACCGCGGCGCGGTAGGAGTCGGTGATCAACTTGCTTTTCACTTTGTCTTGAATTTCCGTCTCAAAGCGTTTGGCCACCATCTCCTTGGGGGCCTTGCCCGGGCGAAAACCGGGGAACCTGGCCTGGCGCTGAAAATCCCTGGTAATTTCCGCAAAGGCTTCCTCAACCTTTGCGGGTTCAACCTCCACTCGCATCAATTTTTTGCAGGGAGCCAAAATCTCTACCGTGACATTCACAAAAAGCCTTTCGATTCGTTGGTCAATCCGACCTACCGAGCTTGGAACGCTAAGGATTGCCGGGCGGGGCGTCAAGCTAATCAGGCTTATTTGCGCGGCCGCGGGCTCTGCCGGGAGGTGGTGAAGGGCGCCACTCCGGGCGCCGCGCCCGATGGATGAAAATAGGCAGTGTCCTAATTTGCAGGGTCGAGCCTGCGGCTCGAAATCGGCGCGCAGCGCCGACACTACAACAAATTAGGACACGGCCTGAAAATAGGGCTTGCGGACGGGGGGAACGCTGGTAGGTTATCGGCCCTTGATTTATGAGATCTGATATTCATCCAAAATACGTGGAGGCGGAAATCCGTTGCGCCTGCGGCAACGTGATCAAAACGCGCTCCACCAAGCCGCACATGATGCTGGGGATTTGCAACCTCTGCCATCCGTTCTACACCGGCACGCAGAAATTCGTGGATACGGCCGGTCGCGTGGACAAATTCCAGCAACGCATGGTCAAGACCCAGGCGGCCCAGGCCGCCCACGCCGCCAAATCCACCCGGAAGAGAAAGTAGCCCCTTTCCGCGCCGCCGCCCGCAAGAGCCGCACCTTTTGCGGGCGGCCGCTTTATTTGCGGGCAGCGCCGCCAGGGCTTTCCGCAAAACCCAGTTTTTTTTGCCAGTGGATTTACGCCCCTACATTGAAAAATTCGCCCGCCGCCAGGCCGAGGTTGAGGCGGCGTTGAGCGATCCCAAGTTATTCGATGCTCCGGTCAAAGCGCAGGAGCTGGCCCGCGAATACGCCCGGCTCAAGGAATTGACCGCCGGCGGCGGGCGCTATTTAAAAGTCCTGGCCGACCTGGCGGAACACGCCGCGACACTCAAGATCGAGCCGGCCGACAGCGAGTTGGCCCAGTTGGCCAGGGAAGAAATCGCGCAGCTTCAGGGTGAGGAGAAAGTCCTGGCCCGAAAAATCCTGCAAGGCCTGGCGCCGCCGGACCCGGCGGATTCGCGCAACACGATCATTGAGATTCGCGCCGGGGCGGGCGGGTCGGAATCGGCGCTTTTCGCCGCCGACCTCTACCGCATGTTCACGCGTTATGCCGAGAAGCGCGGCTGGAAGGTGGCGAACATGGACAGCAGCCCGTCGGATTTGGGCGGGTTCAAGGAAATTATTTTCGGGGTGACCGGCCACGATGTCTTTAAGCGCCTCAAGTACGAGAGCGGCGTGCATCGCGTCCAGCGCGTGCCGGCGACCGAGGCGCAGGGCCGCATCCACACCAGCACGGCCACCGTCGCCGTCCTGCCGGAGGCGGAGGAGGTGGACATGGAGATTCGGCCGGACGAGTTGGAGATCAATGTTTGCCGGGCCTCGGGCAAGGGCGGGCAGGGCGTCAACACTACTGATTCCGCGGTGCAGATCATCCACAAGCCGACCGGCATGATCGTGCGCTGCGCCGACGAGCGCTCCCAGCAAAAGAACAAAGTCACCGCCATGAGAGTGCTGCGTTCGCGCCTGCTGGATCTCAAAGTCGCCGAAGAAAACGCCCGCTACGCCGCCCGCCGCAAGGACCAGGTTGGCACCGGGGAGCGCAACGAGCGCATCCGCACCTACAATTTTCCGCAAAACCGCGTGACCGACCATCGCATCGAAGTGACGCTCTACAATTTATCGGCGATTTTGGAAGGCGACATTGATTGCGTGATCGAGCCTTTGATGGCGCACGACATGGAACAACGCCTGGCCGCCTTGAATCTCTGACCTCTCATGCCCATTGAAGCAGTGATCTTCGACTGCGACGGCACGCTGGCCGACAGCATGCCTCTGCACTGGCGCGCCTGGAAGCAGGTGACGGAAAGGCACGGAATCCATTTCACGGAGGACCGTTTTTACTCGTTGGGCGGGGTGCCGGCCCGCGACCTTGTAAAATTGCTCTGCGAAGAGCAGGGCCGGAATCTTGACTGCGCGGCCGTGGCCAAAGAGAAGGAAGCCGTCTTCGAGCAACTGATCCCGCAAATCGCCCTGATCGGGCAGATCGCGAAAATTGCGCGCGACAACGAGGGCAAACTTCCCATGGCGGTGGCCTCGGGCGGAAGCCGCCGCATCGTCACCGCAACCCTCCGTCATCTGGGCATCGCGCATCTCTTCCAGGCCGTCGTCGTCAGCGAAGACGTGTCTCGCCCGAAACCGGCCCCCGACATCTATCTCGAAGCGGCGCGCCGCCTGGGAATCGCCCCGCAAAACTGCCGGGCCTACGAGGACACCGATTTGGGACTGGACGCCATCCGCGCCGCCGGCATGGAAGCGGTGGACGTGCGCCCCCTGCTGGCGGCGGCTTGAGAGCCAATGAATGGTGGATGAATGTTGGATCCGTGTTGACAAGGACCGCGTTTGCGGCAAACTAAAACTGATGAATGTATCTTTGCCATCGGCCTTGGAAGATTTCGTCAGCAGCCAAGTCAAGTCAGGCGAATTTGACGATGCTGGCGAGGTCGTGCGCCAAGCGTTGCGCTTGCTGCGGAACGAACAACAGGCCAAGGCTATCGAGGAAATGCGGGCCGCCTTTGCCGGGGTTGACGCCTGTGGTGGCAAAGGTGAGCCGCCCGCGCAAGATCGCGCGTTGATTCGCAACCTTATAAGGAGCCACCGTTCGGGCAAACGCCGGGCATGACCGTTGTCTTTGACACAAACGTCGTCGTCGAAGCTATCTTCTGGCCCCGCAGCATGGCGCGTCGAGCTTTGACGGGCTTGGCCAGACGGCGGTTCCAAACCGCGATCAACTCGTCTGTAATGGAGGAATATGCCGCTATCACGGCCCAGGTTCGGGAAAAGCGGTTCTCAAACGCCCAACCTTCAGGGGCGCTGGCGTGGATCGCCGCAAAATCCATTCACGTCGAACCGGCGCCGTTAAGCAGGAAACTCAGCCGCGATCCCGATGACAACCTGTTTGTCGCTACGGCGATGGCGGCCCGCGCCAAGTTTCTGGTCAGCCAAGACCGCGACCTCCTTGTGTTGGAGAAACCCTATGGCGTCGCCATCGTGACACCCATCCAACTTGTGCGGCTCTTGCGCCTCTGAATTACACACCTTTGTCCTCATCATTCCACAGGACAAATTTTAGATACTGGTCTTCGAACTTCATTTGGATGCCTCCATTTTAACAAATTCTCGGCAACTGCTCGCCGCTGGGCATGTCAAGAATACGGCTCGCGCCGATGGCGCTGCGCAACACCACCAGCGGCGGGTGGCCGTTTTCCACCGCGCCGATCTGTCCGGCGCCCGCTCCGCACTCGTGCTGCCGCATAAGGCTCAAAGCGCGCTCCGCGTCTTTGGAGGGAACGAAGGCCACGAAGCGTCCTTCGCACGCCACCTGCAATGGGTCCAGGCCGAGCAACTCGCAGGCGGCATGAACATCCTCGCGCACCGGCACGGCGGTCTCGTCAATCATAATTCTCTGCCCGGCCGCCTCCGCGATTTCGTTCAACGCGCTGGCCAGGCCGCCCCGGGTCAAGTCCCGCAGGCAATGGATTTCCACCCCGGCGGCGAGGAGCTTTTGCACCAGATCGGAAAGCGGCGCGGAATCGCTCTGGATCCTGCCCTGAAACTCCAAACCTTCGCGCACGCTCATGATGGCCATGCCATGACGGCCCACGTCGCCGCTGATCAGCACCGCGTCGCCCGCGCGCACGCTGCCCGGCGCGATGGAGAGGGCATGTTCGATGACGCCAATGCCGGCGGTGTTGATGAACAGACCGTCGCCCTTGCCCTGGTCCACCACCTTGGTGTCGCCCGTGACGACGCGCACGCCGCAACGCCCCGCCGCGTCGCGCATGGAACCAACGACGCGCCAAAGCGTTTCCATGGGCAGGCCTTCTTCGAGGATGAAGGCGGCGCTGAGCCAGAGGGGGCGCGCGCCGCTCATGGCCAGGTCGTTGACCGTTCCGTGGACGGCCATCGAACCGATGTCGCCTCCCGGAAAAACCAGCGGCCGGACCACGTAGGAATCGGTGGTGAAAGCCAGCCGCCCGGCCGGGAATGGGAGGACGGCGGCGTCGTGGCGGCCTTCCGCGGGCGCCGGGCCGAAGGCGGCAAAGAACATCTTCTCCAGCAGGTCGCGCATCAATTTGCCGCCGCCGCCGTGGGCCAGCAAGACGCGCGGATACTGGCGAATGGGGATCGGGCAGGCGGGGGTGAATTCCATGGCAGGCTCCATGGTTCAACGGGCTGGGGCGGCGGCCGGCGCATGGCTGCGATAACGGTAATAAGCGGCGCACGCTCCCTCGGAGGAAACCATGGGCGCGCCCAGCGGATGCTCGGGCGAGCAAGCCTGGCCGAAAGCCGGACACTCGGCAGGCTTGAGCCGCCCCTGCAAGACCAGGCCGCTGAGGCAGGCGGGGTTCTCCGGGGTGTCGTGGTCCGCCAGGCCAAATTTTTTTTCGGCGTCCCAGGCTTCATATTGGTTGCGCAGGCGCAGGCCGCTGGCGGGGATTTCGCCGAGGCCGCGCCATTTGCGCGGGACGACTTCAAACACGCGGCGGATCAAGGCCCGCGCGTGTTCGTTGCCGGCCGGGCGCACGACGCGGACATACTGGTTCTCCACTTCCGCCCGGCCTTCCTCCAATTGCCGCACACACATGAACAGGCCCTGCAAAAGGTCGAGCGGCTCAAAGCCGGTCACCACGATGGGCACCCGGTATTTGGCGGCCATCGGTTCGTATTCCGCGCAACCCATCACGGTGCAGACATGGCCCGCCGCCAGGAAGCCTTGCACCCGGCACTCGGGCGAGGACAGCAGCGCGGCCATGGCCGGCGGGGCGAGGACATGCGTGACCAGCATGGAAAAATTCTTGACACCGCGCTCCGCCGCCTGATGGGCCGCCATGGCGGTGGCGGGCGCCGTCGTCTCAAAGCCCACCGCGAAAAACACGACTTCCTTCGACGGGTTCTGCGCGGCGAGCTTGACCGCGTCCAGGGGCGAATAGACCATGCGCACGTCGCCGCCACCGGCCTTGACCGAGAGCAAATCGGTCGCGCTGCCCGGCACGCGCAGCATGTCGCCGAAGGAGCAAAAGATGGTGTCCGGGCGCGAGGCGATTTCGATGGCTTTGTTGATGAATTCCAGCGGGGTGACGCACACGGGGCAGCCGGGGCCGTGGATCAAGGTGATGGATGGGGGGAGCAGCTCGTCAATGCCGAACTTGACGATGGCATGGGTTTGCCCGCCGCAAACTTCCATGATGGCCCAGGGCCGCGTGGTCAGGCGCGCGATCTGCGTCGCGTACTCGCGGGCCGTGGCCCCGTCGCGGTATTCGTCCAGGTATTTCACGGGCTGGCTTCCTTGAGTTCCAGCAATTCATCCATCTGGCGCAGATACTCGAAGACGGCGCTGGCCTCGCTCTCCTCCACCCGGCTGAGGGCGAAGCCGACATGGACGATGACGTAATCGCCGACCTGCGCCTCGGGCACATAGGCGAGGTTGACCTCCTTCTGGATGCCGCCGAAGTCCACCTTGCCAGTGCGCGCAAGCGAGTCATCGCCTGAGACGCTGGTGATTTTACCTGGAATGGCCAAACACATCGCTCAAGATTCTACGGGCTGGATGCGCGGAGGGCAAGGATTTGCCTGCGCCGGCCTGTTCCTCGGGGCCGATGCGCCGGGGAATTGCGGATGGCGGATTAGACCTGCGCAAGGGAGACTGTATTCGCTGCTTGCGGCGGTCCGCAGAAAGCCTGGAGAGACGGAAAGCTGACCAAATGGACAATTAAGAATCCGACGAGCATTGAGGAGCTATTGCAGGAATCCCGGCAAGGGGAGGAAACAACGCTGAGGAACGCCATCGCGGCGGATTGGCCCGTGCATCACGCTGGAAACGTTTTTCATGTTTGACATCGCCACGGCGGGAGGTAATCTCGCGGGCACTGAATCATGAGAGCGCGCTTTACATGGCGCCTTGCGATGAGGCTGCCGTGGCGGCGGGCTTGCCGTTGGCCCCTGCCGACGTTTGGGCTGCTTTCCCTGGCCCTCGCGGGTTCGGCTCAGACGGCCTCCCCATCCTCGCCTCTCAATCCTGGGCCTCCGCCCGCCACCCGCCATGTCCTCGACCTGGATGGGAATGAAAGCTACGTTGAGTTGCCGGCGAACCTCTTCACCAATGGGGTCGTCACGGTCGAGGGGTGGATGAAGTGGCGGGAATTCGGCCTATCCCGGTTCTTCGACTTTGCCGATGCCTCGCTACAGATCTGTCTGTTTGACGGCGGCTTCGCAGATACACTGGAAAGTCAGCGCTATCGTGCTCCTGAGTTCGGCGATTTGAAAATGATCCTGGTCCACAGTCCTCTTTCCGCCAACCAGTGGGTTCATCTGGCGTTGGTCTCGGGGACCAATTTCTCCAAGCTCTACGTGAACGGCGCGCTGCTTTCCACAAACGAGGTCCGTTTTAATTGGCGGCCCAACCCATTGCCCCCACTCAAGAACTTCCTCGGTCGCAGCGTCATGAAGGGCGTCCCGAACAACGGTGGCCGCGATAGCGACCTCAACGGCCAGATGGCGGAGGTCCGCCTTTGGGCGGGGGAACGCACGGCGGAGCAAATCAAAACCAACCTGTTCACCAGCCTGACGGGCCGGGAGGCGGGCCTGCTGGCGCTCTGGAATTTTGCCGATGGCACGGCTCGCGATGCGTCCGCCAACGGGCGTGACGGCAAACTCATGGGCAACGCCCGCATTGCTTCGGCCCAACTCCCTGCGATCGTTTTCGGAACACTCAAGGATGAAACGGGCCAGCCCCTGGCAAACGCCACCATCCGCGTCTTGCGCCAGGAGACCGTGCTTTCCACGGCCACTTCTGACCCGGATGGAAAATACTTCATCGTGCTGCCCACGGGGTACGAAGCCTGCGACATCGAGGCGAGTTCCGGCGATCTGCGCGCCCGGAGGCTCGGCGTCGCCTGCCCTGACGGCCAGCACACGGGAGTCAATCTCACTCTCTTCAATGCGGTCTTCAATCCGGAGACTCCGGCCGCCACCAACCATGTCCTCGACCTGGATGGCAACGGGAGCTACGTGGAGTTGCCGGCGAACCTCTTCACCAACGAGGTCGTCACGGTCGAGGGCTGGATGAAGTGGCGCGAGTTTGGCCGGTATTCCCGGTTCTTCGACTTTGCCGACGCCTCGCTGCAAATTAATTTGGAGACCCCAAACGCAGGACGAGTGCAAAGTGACCACTATCGTGCTCCGGAGTTCGACGATTACAGAAATATCGGGGTCAACAATGTTCTTTCCACCAACCGGTGGGTTCATCTGGCGTTGGTCGCGGGGACCAATTTCTCCAAGCTCTACGTGAACGGCGCGCTGCGTTCCACAACCTTGGCCCGTGTTGCTCATGACAAGCCCAACCCATTGCCCCCGCTCAAGAACCTCCTCGGCCGTAGCGTCACGAAGGACGTCCCGAACTACGGTGGCGATACCGACCTCAACGGCCAGATGGCGGAAATCCGTCTTTGGGCGGGGGAACGCACGGCGGAGCAAATCAGAACCAACCGGTTCACCGGCCTGACGGGCCGGGAGGCGGGCCTGCTCGCGCTCTGGAATTTTGCGGATGGCACGGCTCGCGATGCGTCCGCCAACGGGCGTGGCGGCAAACTCATCGGCAAGGCCCGCGTGGTTTCGGCCCAACTCCCCTCCGGGGCGGTGAGCATCGTCGGCAAAGTCACCGCCTTCGACGGCTCGTTGATCCCAGATGTCGTAGTCCAGGTGTTCCGCTCGGACGCACCGCCTCCGGAGCCTGGCAAACTCGCCACGCCTGGACTTGTGGCCACCACGCTGACCACCGCGCCCACGACCAACATCTCCGAGGCTTACCGCTTCCTGAATCTGGAGCCCGGCGATTACAAGGTGAGAATCCATCTCCCGGATGGGCCGCTTGACTACCATCAAGGCGAAGTTCTGCATCTGGAGCCGGCCAAGACCGCGACCGCCGACTTCCAGGTGGGGCCGTTCCGCAAAGGCGGCTGGCGGCGCTATTCCGCCGCTAACGGCCTGCCGAGCAGCATGGTCCGTGATCTTCAGTTCACCCCGGACGGGACCCTGTGGCTGGCCACGCAAAACGGAGTCTCCCGCTTCGACGGGCTTAAATTCGCGAACTTGTCGAGGCGGAATGGACTCCTTGACAACCGGGTATATTGCGTCCATCCCGAAAAGAGCGGCCTTCTCTGGTTCGGCACGGAACTGGGCGCTTCCCGCTTTGATCCTGCCACGGGCCGGTTCGAGAACTTTCCCGGTGGGACGAATGGCCTGACCGCAGGCCGTGTGTGCGACATCGCAGCGACGCCGGATGGCATCCTTTGGCTGCGCACCTGCGGTGGGTTGTCGCGGTTCGACGGCCAATCGTTTCGCGCGGTGCCCGGCATTCCCAGCATCCCTCAAAGTCCTACGTGGACCAAGCACGAGGCGCTGGCCGTGGATCGCCAGGGCCGGGTTTGGACGGTAACGGAAAACCAGAACCTCTGGCGCACTGACGGGACGAATGTGGTTCGATTCACCCCGGGCGACGGGCTGGCCACCGGCAACCAGGATGCCCTGTGCGTCGCGGCGGACGGCACCCTCTGGTTTATGGATAACAATTCGGTTTTCGCAAACGGTTCAACACGGGGCGTAACACGCTACGACGGAGAGCAGTTCGAGACCCTGTACGCGCAAGATATGGCAGATGATTCCCTTGTCAACGCCATTGCTGGGATGCCGGACGGGATCTTGTGGTTTGGGCATAACACCGGCGGCGTGACCCGTTACGAACCGCACACCCACACCTTCGTCCGCTTCGGGCCGCAATCCGGAGCGCCGTCAGGCTTGGTGGACAAAATCCGGACGGGTCCCGATGGCGCGCTGTGGTTCGCGTCTGAGAGCGGGCTTTACCGCTACGAGGAGGACACCATGGTCAACTTCACCAAGGCCGATGGTTTGCCCAATGATGAGGTCAACATCAGTGCCATGACCAAGGATGGCGCACTCTGGTTCTCCAAGTGTTTTAACGCCCCACCCTTCTTGGTCCGGTTGGAGCCGGATCGGACCAATCGTTGGGTGAACCCGTTCGTGAACGCGACGGATCTAGGACTTCCAAACCTCCGTATTTATGGCATGTCGCCAGACGCCGAGGGGGGCCTCTGGGTGGGCGGCGATCCGGCAGGCCAGGGTGTCTATTACTACGATCCAGGGGCCGCTGCCCGGTCGGAAATGACCTTCCGAACGCCGACAGTTTTGCGGTCAGGGATCAAGTATGCGTTGTACGTGGACTCGCAAAACATGCTCTGGGTTGGGAGGGGCTTAACGGGGCTGCATCGCGTGGGCTTGCAGGATATTTGGACGAGCAACGCGGTGGCTGAGAAGATCGCTGTTGTCACGAACTCGGTATGCACGATTTATCAAGACGCTCAGGGGGCCATCTGGACCGCCCGCCGGTATCAGGAGCAGCCCATTTCCAGGCTTCACGGAGGCGAGGTTCAATACTTCTCTGCCGAAACCACCAGTGGCGGACTGCCGTCGGATGTGGTTCGGTGTTTCCAGGAAGGACCGGACGGCTATCTCTACGTCGGCACAGACGCCGGTCTGGCTCGCTACGACTACGACAGGAAGCAGTTTTCCAGCTTGCAGGGCACTGCGGATCGTTTGCTGCCTGCGGGAAACATCTGGTGCATTCTTCGCGACTCGGGGGGCGTCCTATGGTTCGCCTCCGACTCAGGATTGTACCGTTACGACGGCATCATTTGGTCATCTCTGGACGAGGAGGACGGACTTCCTGCTTCCACGGTGTACAGTGTCATCCAGGACCAGAAGAGCGATTACTGGATCGGCACGGACAAAGGGCTGACGCGCTACCGGCCCACGAGACAAAAACCTCTCCCGCCCGAGTTGATCGTGAAAACGGACACGGAACACCGGAGCACAGAGGAGATCCCGGCGATCAACTCCGGGCAGTTGGTGGGCTTCCGCTTTAACGCGGTGGACTTCAAGACGCTGCCGTCGCGGCGCTTTTACCGCTGCGCGATCTTACCAGGGCGGGTGTCCATTCCGCCCGGCAGGCGTGACGCCGCCTGGCAGCCACAGACCCTGGCGACAGGCTTCGACTGGAATCCTCCAGCGCACGGCGCCTACACGTTCTTCGTCCAGTCCATTGACCGGGATCTGAACTACTCGCAACCGGCGCGGGCGTTTCTTCAGATCGTGACGCCGTGGTATGCGAACGCGTGGATCATGGTTCCGGGCGGAACCGGGATGGCTGGGTTGCTCGGCTGGGCCGTGGTCGTGCGGATGCTTTATGCGAACAAGCGGCGCGAGGCGGAGCGGTTGCGCGGCCAGATGCTCGAACAGGAACACCAAGCGCGCCTCAAGTTGGAAGCGTCGAACAAGGAATTGGTGGAGGCCAAAGAAGCCGCCGACGCCGCCAGCGTGGCCAAGAGCCAGTTCCTGGCCAACATGAGCCACGAATTGCGCACGCCGCTCAACGCCATCATCGGCTACAGCGAGATGCTCCAGGAGGAGGTCGCGGACCTGGGGCAAAACAGTTTCCAGCCGGACTTGGAGAAAATCCATGGCGCCGGCAAGCACCTGCTGGGCCTCATTAACGACATTCTGGACCTCTCCAAGATCGAAGCGGGCAAGATGACGCTCTATCTGGAGGAGTTTGATGTGGCGCAAATGGTGCGGGAAGTGGCCACGACCGTGCAACCGCTGGTGGCCAGAAACGGCAACCGGCTCGAGGTCGTATGCCCGGCGGATATTGGCCGGATGCGCGCCGACCTGACCAAGGTGCGCCAAACGCTCTTTAATCTCCTGAGTAACTCGTGCAAGTTCACGGAAAAGGGCGTGATCCGGCTCGAAGTCAGCAGTCAAGAGTCAGAGATCAAGTCTGCGCTCCGCACGCTCCACTTCATCGTCAGTGACACCGGCATCGGCATGACGGCAGAACAGATGAACCGGCTCTTCGAAGCCTTCGCCCAAGCCGACGCCTCCACCACCCGCAAGTACGGCGGGACCGGCCTGGGTTTGGCCATCAGCCGCAGTTTTTGCCGGATGATGGGAGGGGATTTGGCTGTCACCAGCGAACCCGGCAAAGGCAGCATTTTTACAGTAACGCTGCCGGCCGAAGTGAAGGAGGCGGGCAGCGCCGCCGGGATTACAGCCAGACGCGCCACGCCCGCCGCGCCCGCCGCCGGCCCAATTCCACATTCAACCGTGCTGGTGATTGATGATGAAGCCGGCGCGCGCGACCTGATCGAGCGGGCGTTGAGCAAGGAAGGGTTCCATGTCGTGTTGGCCGCCGATGGCAGGAGCGGGCTGGAACTGGCCCGGAAGCTCAAACCGCAAGCAATCACCCTGGATGTGATGATGCCGGGCCTGGATGGCTGGGCCGTGTTGACGGCGCTGAAGGGCGATCCCGCCACGGCGGACATTCCCGTCATCATGTTGACAGTGGTGGACGACAAGCAGATCGGCTTTGCCCTTGGGGCCGCTGACTATTTCACCAAGCCGATTGACTGGGGACGGCTGAGTTCCGCGCTTCAGAAATACCGCAAACCGGCCAATCACCAAAGCGTTCTGATCGTGGAGGACGACCCACAAACCCGCGAGATGCTCCGGCGCGCACTGGCCCGGGAGGGTTGGCAAGTGGTCGAGGCCGGGAATGGGCGAATCGCGCTGCAACGGCTGGATGGCCTGGTGCCCGGAGTGATCCTGTTGGACCTGATGATGCCGGAGATGGACGGGTTCGAGTTTATGCAACAGTTGCGCCGGCGCTCTGACTGCCGGCGGGTGCCGGTCGTGGTCATTACGGCCAAGGACCTTACCGAAGAGGACCACCGGCGCCTCAACGGCCAAGTGGCCCGGATTTTGCAGAAAAGCAACTTGAGCATGAAGGAACTCGTGGCAGAAGTGCAGGCACTGACGCGAGGAGTCTGAATGGACCTTTTGATTATTACCAGAGACAGGCTATGGCAAAAATACTATTGGTCGAAGATAACGAGATGAACCGGGACATGCTGTCGCGGCGATTGGCACGCAAGGGTTACTCGGTCGTATGCGCGCTGGATGGCGTGCAGGCTGTCACCCTGGCCGCAGCAGAGACGCCAGCCTTGATCCTGATGGATATGAGCCTGCCGGTGATGGACGGGTGGGAGGCGACCAAGCGGATTAAGGCGGCTACGCCCGCGGTGCCGATTCTCGCCCTGACCGCACACGCGATGGAAGGAGATGAACGCAAAGCACGCGAGGCGGGATGCGATGATTACGACACAAAGCCGATTGACCTGGATCGGCTCATCGGGAAAATCCAGAAGCTGTTGGGAACCACAGCCGAACGCCCGTGAGGCCCAAGACCGAAGGGTTCTTCCTGGCAATGAAACGCTCCGCCATGGCCGCCAGGATGAGATACTTATGAGCGCAGGCGCAGCAAATCCCGGCCAGAATAAGGCAGCCGAGGAGCTTGACCTCTCCAGGATGCGGCACGAACTACGGACGCCGATCAACCATATTCTGGGATATTGCGAGATGCTGATGGAAGAGGCGCGGCTCCCGAAAGAGGCGGCGGAAGACCTGCTGCGAATCCACGCTGGCGGACGCGAGTTGCAGTCCCTAATCGCCCGGTATTTCGACGAGGACCAGTTCTTCCTTCAGCGTGACCTCCACCTGCTTTACCACGAGTTGCGCACGCCGGTGAATCACATCATCGGCTACAGCGACTTGTTGATCGAGCAAGCCGAAGATCCTGCCACCCAGGCGGCCATTCCCGATCTCCGAAAAATACGGGATGCCGCCAGCAACTGGCTCGCTCTGATGGAGGCCTATTTGATCGAGCCGATGCTCTCCAGCCAGGCTGGCAGCGCCGAGCCTGGCGGCACTCCGGTTGCGCCTGTGGCCTTGAACCTGGGCTTTAGCTTCAAAATGCCGCAGCCCAAGAGTGCGCGGGCCATTTTTAAGGATGAGGGGGCCATCCTGGTGGTGGACGATGACGAAAGCAGCCGGGAGATGCTGGCCCGCCGGTTACGACGCAGTGGTTATACAGTTTCCGCCATCGCCAACGGTGTGCAGGCCCTGGCGCTCGCGCGCCGGCAGAAATTCGATCTCGTCCTGCTCGACATGATCATGCCTGGCCTGGACGGATTCCAGGTCCTCGCAAAATTCAAAGAGGATTCGGCCCTGCGCGAAATCCCCGTCATTATGCTCTCGGCGCTGGATGAAGAGAACGGGATCGCCCGTTCCATCGAAATGGGAGCCGAGGACTACCTGGCCAAGCCATTTAACCCCGTCTTTTTGCGCGCCCGCATTGGCGCCTGCCTGGAAAAGAAACGGCTGCGCGATAAAGAAAAAGCGACGCACCAGGCGCTTCTTAGCACCCAACAACACCTGGCGGCAGAGTTGGCCGGGGCCGCGGCTTACGTGCGCTCCCTGCTGCCCGCACCCCTGACCGGCCCCGTGCAAACCGAGTGGTGCTTTCAGCCCAGCGAGCAGCTCGGCGGCGATGCTTTCGGCCACCACTGGCTCGATGCCGAGCATTTGGCGGTTTATCTCCTGGACGTGTGTGGGCACGGCGTGGGCGCTGCCCTGCTCTCCGTGTCCGTCATGAGCTCGCTCCGGCTGCAAACGCTGCCAGGCACCGATTTTCGCCAACCATCCGCAGTGCTTTCCGCCCTGAACCGGGCGTTTCGGATGGAGGACCAGCACAACCTCTTCTTCTCCATGTGGTATGGCGTTTACTGCGCTGCCCGCCGTGAATTGTGTTACGCCAGCGGCGGCCATCCTCCGGCCCTTCTGCTGGTCCCCGGTCCTGCTGGTCATGATCAAACGCAATGCCTGAGCACGGAAGCTCCAGCCGTCGGCTGCTTCGATGACGCACGGTTCAGCAGCGCGCTTCAACCGGTCCCGTCCGGCGCCCGGCTGCTGGTGTTCAGCGACGGCGTTTTCGAGGTGTTTCAGGGTGCTGACCGGGTGGGAACATGGCAGGATTTTCTGGCCGGATTCAGCCTTCCAGAGGTGCGGCAATTGCGGCCGGCGGAAAGATTCGACCGTGCTTTGAAGGCCCGGGGCGCGGAGACGCTTGAAGACGATTTTTCCTTGCTGGAACTGCGGTTTGTTTGACTCACGCTGGCAACCGTTTCTGCATCCTTAGAACGTTCTTTCCGCCCTCACTATGGTATTCGATCTCATCCATGAAGCGGCGCATCAAGTGAATCCCAAGCCCGCCGATGGGTCGCCGGTCCAACGGCATGGTGGTGTCCACCGCCGGCACTTCCAGCGGATTGAAGGGCGGCCCGTCATCTTCAACCTCGATAATGAAATGCGAAGCCAGGGCGAATCGAACCTTGATCTGGTGTTCCCGGTTGTCCGCCAAGCTATAGTTCATCAGGTTCGTGAGGTGCTCCTCCAGGGCCAGATCGGCCGCCTGGACAACGGCAGCAGGAAGCCGGTGGTCGCGGCCAAACTGCTCCAGACCCTGGACCACCTTCTGTTTTTCGCGCGGCTGATTCTTGAGGACGATTTGCAAAGTTGGACCGGCTGAAAGGGCAGAAGCTCTCAGACCTTCTCCACCAGCACTTCGCGAAACCCTGAGGTGGCCAGCACCGCGTCCACTTCCGGCGAGGGACGGGTGGCGAGGAGCACGCGCTGAGAGTTTTTCATTTGGCGCCAGTATTGCAGCAGCACGCGCAGGCCCGCCGAGCAGAGGAAGGTTGCGCCATCCAGGTTGACATAAATGCTCTTGCTTCCAGAGCCGATGGCGCTGAGGATTTCCACCTCCAGTTGATTGGCGCCCGCCCCGTCAATACGTCCTGATACCAGCATCTCGCAGGAGTCTCCCGTCACGATGTTTCGGATATCCATAGTGACGCGAATCTAACTTTGTCCTGCGGCAGAAGCAAGCCATATTGCCGCGAACCCGCCGGCACCCTTTCGACGCAGACGTTTTCCTTGACCAATACCGGAAACTCTGCCTTCAACTGGTCGCTCGGCACTCCCCCGTCCTGGCTGAACGTATCCATCCGCAACGGCACCCTTGCGGCGGGCGGCGGATCCGCCTCCGTCTTCGTCACCCTCAACTTGGCGGCCAGCCTCCTGTCTGCGGGCAATTACCTGGCCAACCTCTGGTTCACCAACCTGAGCAGCGGCCTGGCGCAACTGCGGCAGTTCACCTTGCAGGTTGGATCCCGTAACGACAACGATTACTTCTGCCTGGATAATGTGAGCGTCATGCCTTTGCCCGCGCCCGTCCTCCAGACGCTCGCCCCAGGCGATGGGTCCATCCAACTGGCCTGGACCGCGCTGGCCGGGGCGCTGACCGAGCACCATACCACCCGGCGCAATGCAATGGGCCAGAGGCCGACAAGTGGCCCAGATTTGGCCCAGAGAAGTTTTTTTTCGGCCGGAATAAGGCCCTTTTTTAGAAGTCAAAAAGCGGTCAAAACAATTGATTTTACTGGTGTTTTTTGGAGTGGTGGCAGGACCCGGAATTGAACCGGGGACACAAGGATTTTCAGTCCTCTGCTCTACCAACTGAGCTATCCTGCCAACATCTTGCGGCGCAACGTCTTACACCAAAGTCAACGAGTTTTTCTGCTCGCATTATTGTCTTACTTTTGCAAAGTGACACGTAATGCAACGTCTTGCAATGATCAAATCAAAGCAAAATCCTCTTCAAGAGGGGAAAATCCTATCACAGACCGTTTCGTCTCCACAAGTCCAAAAACTCAGGTTTCGTCAGCGAACTGACTCAAATTAGAAGACGCCGGGGAGTGAAATTGAGGGGGGATCGCACCTCAAAAACAAATTCGCCGAAGTGATCGCTGTTGTCTATAATGCCCGCGTGGAAACGATTCACCATAACGGTGGCAGCCAGACCCAGCCTTGTCCGCAGTCAGCGGTCGTTTCGGGACAGGCGACGCCCACGGTCACAAATCACTCTCCGCCAGCGGCCAAGATCAAGTTGTTTCGATCTTTGTTCCGGGGCCGGGAGGATGTCTATCCCCGCCGTTTTGAGAGTCGAAAGACCGGGAAGTCCGGCTACGCGCCGGCCTGCGCCAATGAATGGGTTCGTGGCGTCTGCGAAAAGCCACGAATCAAATGCACGGATTGTCCCAATCGCCGGTTTTACCAGATCACCGACGAAGTGATCGGATGGCATCTTTCGGGCCGGGATGACCGGGGCTCGGACTTTGTCATCGGGGTCTATGCCATGTTGCTGGACGAGACCTGTTTCTTCTTGGCGGTGGACTTCGACGACGAAGATTGGCAACGGGATACAGCCGCGTTCCTCGACACTTGCCGCCGGCTGGATGTGCCCGCCGTCTTGGAACGGTCGCGGTCGGGCGATGGCGCCCATATCTGGTTCTTCTTTGAGGAGGCTATTCCCGCCACCCTGGCACGCAAATTGGGTTCGCACATCCTGACCGAGACGATGGAAGCCCGTCCGGAAATTGGTTTTCACTCCTACGACCGCCTCTTCCCCAACCAGGACACTCTACCCAAAGGCGGGTTCGGAAATCTGATTGCATTACCGCTTCAAAAACTGGCCCGGCAGCGCGGCAACACAGTTTTTCTTGACGACAAGTTCATTTCGCACGCCGATCAATGGGCATTTTTGGCCTCAGCGCGGCGAATGAGCCGGGCGCAAGTCGAGGCGCTTGTGCGCGATGCGGAATCCAAAGGACGAATCATTGGGGTTCGCATGGCTTTGGCCGATGAGGATGATGACAATCCCTGGACAACGCCCCCTTCGCGTCGCCGAAAGGAACCCGTTATTCCAGGACCTTTGCCAGACGCACTCGAGTTAATCGTCGGAGACCAAATCTATATCGCCAAAGATAATCTCGTGCCCGGCCTGCGAAACCGATTGCTGCGTTTGGCCGCATTTCAAAACCGCGAATTCTATCGCGCGCAAGCCATGCGCCTGCCGACTTACAACAAGCCGAGAATCGTTTCTTGCGCCGAGGACCATCCAAAGCATTTCGCCCTGCCTCGCGGGTGCATGGATGACATCATGGAAACGCTCGCGGCGCTCAAAATCAAGCCGGTTGTCCGCGATGAACGCCACATCGGCGCTCCTTTGAAAGTGACATTTCATGGCACATTGCGCCCCGATCAGCAAGCAGCTGCCGAGGCGCTGCTTAAACACGACACGGGTGTTCTGGCGGCGACAACGGCGTTTGGCAAAACCGTCGTGTCTGCCTGGCTTATAGCTCAACGCGGTGTCAATACTCTGATTTTGGTTCACCGTCAGCAACTCCTTGAGCAGTGGATCGAGCGCCTTTCCACATTTCTGGGAGTGCCGCCCAAGACAATTGGACGTTTGGGCGGGGGAAAACACAAGCTGACCGGCGCGCTCGATGTGGCGCTTATTCAAAGCCTTGTTCGCAAAGAGGCGGTGGATGATCGCGTGGCCGATTATGGACAATTGATTGTCGATGAGTGCCATCACGTTTCCGCGCGCAGTTTTGAATTGGCCGTCCGCCGCGCCAAAGCGAAGTTCATCACCGGCTTGTCCGCCACGGTGACTCGCAAAGATGGCCACCACCCGATCATTTTCATGCAATGCGGCCCGGTTCGACATCGGGTGGGCGCGAAGGCCCAGGCGGCATCGCGCCCTTTTTCTCATCATGTGCTGGTGCGCCCAACTGGGTTTCACGCGGAGGCTCCCGATCCTGATCCGCGCGCGGAATTTCAACAATTGTATGAAGCCTTGTGGAAGGACGAGAAGCGAAACCAAATGATCTGCGCGGACATCGTCAGCGCGATGAAGGAGGGGCGGTCTCCTTTGGTACTGACCGAGAGGATTGAACACCTGCAGTGTCTGGCCCGCCGACTGTCCGCGGAAATTCCACACTTGATTTTGTTACAAGGAGGTCAGAGCAAAAAGGCATTGGCAGCCGCGCTCGCGCAGTTGTGCCAGATTCCTGACACTGCCGGACGGGTGGTTTTGGCCACGGGAGGATACGTCGGCGAAGGATTCGACGATCCTCGTTTGGACACATTGTTCCTGGCGTTGCCGATTTCATGGCGGGGAACCATTGCACAGTATGTCGGGCGGCTTCATCGTTTGCACGAAGGCAAACGGGAAGTGCGCGTCTATGATTATGCGGACCTGAATGTTCCGATGCTTTCCAGAATGTTTGACAGAAGGTGTCGGGGATATGAATCGCTCGGCTACACCATTTTGCTGCCAGGCAGTGCTCTGCCGGGTTGGCCGTCGGAAGTCCCTCTTCCAATTGATCCGGAATGGAAGAGGGATTACGCTGGCAGCGTTCGCCGACTCATAAGGGACGGGGTGGATGTTCCATTGGCGAATCTGTTCGTGCATGTGGCCAGGTCACCCCACGCCAACTCCGAGGGAGAAGCTCGTGCCCGGAGCGCAAGCGAAGCCTTTCTTTTTCGCCGTCTGCAAACCTTGCCCGCGACATCAGGTCGTTTTCGTTTGAATGTGGAGTTGCCAATTCCATTCGACAACCACGGAAGAATGGAGGTAGATTTTTTATGCGTGGAAGCCGGCGTGGTCATTGAGTTGGATGGCGCGCAACATTTTGCCGATGCTGACGCGTATCGGCGAGACCGGCGGAAGGACGCCCTTCTCCAACAAAATGGATATTTTGTGTTGCGATTCTTGGCGGAAGATACGGGCAAGCGCCTCGATCAGGTTCTGGATGCCATTTTGGCCGCTCTCACTTATTGCGAGAACCGTCCGAGAGCCAAGTAACTCGAGTTTTCGCATTTATTTATTTGTGTGCGGCCCAAAGGAGAGGCAGGGGCAGGCCGTGTAAGTTCCCGGCAAAGGGAATGACTTCTGTTCCGGTATAGAGAACCACTCCACGGACCCAACGTTTGCCAACAGCGCCGGCCAGTGCCTGCAAACCACGCACGTCGTTCCCCCCCAACGTGGCGCCAGCTTTTATTTCCACACCGACCAATCGCCCGGCGCGGTCTTCCAGCACGATGTCCACCTCCTGGCCGGAAGCCGTGCGCCAATAAAAAAACTCCGGCTGAATCTCGCTCCAGGCCGATTGTTTGCGCAATTCCATCAACACAAAATTCTCCAACGCCCCGCCCGCCAGCGTCCCGTCCACCTGCAGCCGATCTGCGGTCAATCCCAATAAATGGGACAGCAGCCCCGTGTCATCCAAATAAACTTTCGCTGTTTGAATGAGGCGCTGGCCAAGATTGCTCGACCAGGGCCGCAAAAGCTGTACCAGGAAAGTCGCTTCCAGCAGGGCAAAGTATCGCTTCAAAGTTGTTTGCGGCAATGCGAGAGTCCGCGACAAGTCCGCGAAATTCAACAGACCACCGCACCGGGCGGCGACGGTCGACAGGAGGCGCGGCGCCGCCGTCACGTCAGCGACATTAGCCAGGTCACGAACGTCACGCTGGAGTATGGTTGTCAAGTAGGACTGAAACCAAGCCTTCCGGCGTGCGCCGATATTTCGGGCAACTACCACGGGATAGCCGCCAATCAGGACCTTCTCCATCAGTTCATCACGTCCCATCCCACGCGATTTCCCCGAGGTCCAAACCGGTTGATTCGAGAATAATGCGTCAATAAAGCCTTCACGAATGCTGTTCATTTCGCCCTGCGAAAACGGCCAAAGCGTCAGTATCTCCATGCGGCCCGCCAGGGACTCGGACAATTTCGGCAGGAGCATCACGTTTGCGGAACCCGTCAGCAAAAACCGTCCTGGCTCCCGCTTCCGGTCAACGGCCACTTTAATGGCCGGAAAAAGTTCGGGCACATGCTGCACTTCATCCAGGGTGGCCGGGGTGTTCAAGCCAGCGATGAAGCCGTTGGGGTCGCGTTTCGCTGCCGCCAATACGCCGGGATCATCGAACGTCAAATACTGGCGTCCGTCCATGGTCAATTCAGCAGATTGCACCAAAGTGCTCTTGCCGGCTTGGCGGGCGCCGTTGACCAACACGACCGGTGTGTCTGCCAGAGCTTCCAAAAGACGGTCGGTAATGTGGCGAGGAATCATGATCGTATAATCAACCACAACGCGGATGATAATCAACCACAATATTTGTCTTACTTTGTCTTACTCTTGCAGGTTGAGGGCCGGACCGAGGAGAGAATATGAGAAAAACATGAAAAACGGATTCTTCCCTCGTAAAAAAACGCAATCAATTTGACAAATGGCACGCTTTGCAACGCTTTGGAATGGTAACTGGAGGGCTTTTCAGTCCGCTGCTCTACCAACTGAGCTATCCTGCCAAAACCATCGCAACACGGGCACGAAATCCGCCACAACGCCACACTGCCACAAGCGGTCGCGGAAATGCAAGCCCTTAAAACACCGTCCATCAGGAACATGGCCGATTCAGGAAGGTCCTGGGAACTCATATTTGCTGGAACTGGGGCTGGTTTCGGACCGAGAAATGCGAAAACCCTACTGGAATGGTGGAGTATTGATCTGATGTTCTTGTGGGTATTGTGGAGCAAAAGAATACCTTGATTTACCTTGATCAGGCTTGACCGAGGCTGATTCTGACAGCTCCATTTGTCTCGTAAATAGTTCATGGATAGTTACTTAGGTTGGTTTTCGTCAAAAATGGTGAAACACGGCGAAAAAAGGGATGCTTGCAGCGATGAAATCATAAAGCATAGTAGGTGAATAGAGTATTGGATGATTAGATGGCTGGGGCGGGATTCCGCCGCCGGTGAAACATCCGCCGGCGCGATCCGGCCCAATCCCCAATCCGCATGAGGATTCCAACGCCAAGACGCCAGTAGCAAGGAATGGAAAGCCTTTGCGCCTCTGCATTGTAATCCGTCAACATCACGCATATCCGACAAGATTGCTGGTCCGCCAAGTTGTTGGAAAAAAACGAAGTCAGGGGAATGTTTGTCAAGGGAATGGAGAAAAGCGTTTTCAGGATTATTCCCCTGACAACGATTCCCCTGACTGATCTCCGGCCTTTTCCATCCTCCTTCTTCGTTTTGGTTGGGGCGGGCCGCGCTGGGCCTTCGCGCCTTGGCGTTAAATCCGCCCCCTCCATAGGAGAGGGCAAATTCTGTCTTCGTCACATGGCCGGCTGATGCCACTGGTGCCTTTCCCATTCTCACTATCGAATAGTAAGCTTTTATGAGGCAGATGTCAACGGAAAAGCGCGGTTCTTGCAAGGCCCTTATCATTAGCAACTTGCGGAGAAGAATAAGAAGAATAGCGAATTTTGAATGGTGAATGGTGAAATTGTCGGGGGCAAAACTGAAAGGGGATGTCGGCGGTTAGAGGTCGGAGATCAGAGGTCGGTTCTCCATTTTGTGGGACGTGGACGGACCCGGCAACAAACCCATCGCCCCAGCGCGGCAAGCCGCAACCAAAGAATTTGAACAGGAGCAAACAGAGAAAAGAGAGGCGGAAAAATTTTGCCGAAAATGCGCAACTTTTCGAGATAGCATTATAGAGAGTCTGCCCCGTGCCATGTTGATTTGTGTGGGCAAATGTTTGTGCTTCCTCGGCGTTTTCAGTGGATCAGGTCCGGGGAGCGCGAGCGTCTCGCTCGCCGTGGGGGGCGTCCCGCTCCCCACTGCTTCGCGGTTTCTTTCCCGGGGATCAAAGGGAGGCAGGAATGTGTTTGGCGGGACGCCAAACACCGCGACCGGGACGGTCGCGCTCCCTAATCCTTGCGGTCTTGTGGACGGATCCAGAGATCATGTCGAGGAATGTTTGTTTTGACCCATTTGACGAGAATTGTAAGCCGTTGGATGGCATGTGCTTACGGTTCACAATGGACGAAACTATAGTGACCCCTCGGAATATGACCCCTCGGACGTTCCCGTATCTGGATGAGGCGGAGAAAAAGATAATGATCGCGACGCAATCGGGTTTGTTGCGGAAATTCACGGAGCTGGCGTTTGATGAGGCAGCGGAAATGCGTTGGCAGGAATCCCGGCCAGCGGAAGCGGACAACATTGATGTGGGGCCAGCGACAGAAACGGATTTCCAAGGGGATTTGATGGAAACGTCGGGGGATCCGTTTTGATTGGGGAGAGCAACTGCGAATTGGGGAAACTGAAGGTGCTTGGGGTAAATCCTTGAAAAAAGAACCAGAGGATGCTTAAATTTGGAAAATATGGAATATCGCGAAGACGTTGTTATTCAAGCCGACAGTATCGAGGCTCTCAGGGGATTTCCTGCCCGGAGTGTTCACCTTATTCTCAGCGATATTCCATACGGCATCGCCGCAGCGGATTGGGATGTTTTGCACAGCAACACAAATTCGGCTCTGCTCGGCACGAGCCCAGCCCAGCAAAAGGCGGGGGCTATTTTCAAGACCAGGGGCAAGCCAATCAACGGGTGGTCGGAAGCTGACAGGGCCATTCCACGCGAATATTACGAATGGTGTTTGACGTGGGCTGGAGAGTGGCTTCGGGTACTGAGGCCCGGTGGGGCAGCCATTGTCTTTGCGGGAAGAAGGTTGTCACACCGGTGCATTGCGGCAATGGAAGATGTGGGGTTCAGCTTCAAGGACATGATTGCTTGGATGAGGGACCGTGCTCCACATCGCGCACAACGGCTCAGCGTGGTTTTTGAGAAACGGGGCGACAGCACGACGGCAGGAGAATGGGAGGGTTGGCGGGTCGGAAATCTACGCCCGACTTTCGAGCCGATTTTATGGTTTGTAAAACCGTACAAAATTGGAGCAACAATTGCAGATAATGTTGTGAATGAGGCTGTTGGGGCTTTCAACGAAACTGCTTTTGTCCGCTATAGCGGTAGTCCAGACAACGTGATTGCCTGCGGATTATCTCCGGGCGAAGGGGGGCTTCATGCCACTCAAAAGCCAGTAAAACTAATGCAGGCGCTGATTGAACTTACCACCAAGGAGGGACAGATGGTTTTAGACCCGTTTTGTGGGAGCGGGTCAACTCTTGTAGCGGCGCGAAATGTCGGCAGGCATTACGTGGGGTTTGAAAACTCACCAGAGTCTTGCAAGGTGGCGCAGCAGCGTTTGGAACACGATTTGTTTACCGCTGTCAAGTGAGGTTCATTATCTCATTATCCGCAACACTTTCGATCTGTGCTATTTTATTGTCAATGTTTTGCTCGCGTATAAGTTCCTTAATCGCCTCTTCTCTGCTCATGCGAGCGATTCTTTCGCGTTCGGCGGACAGAAAAGTCAGGGCCTCCTCTTTTGCGACCACAATTGACTCAGCAGACACCTCCTTTTCGATTTGCCACAGGCCGGAAATCTGGTGGGAGAAGCCAAGCATCATGCGGTTTATTGGAATCCAATAATCTGTTGCGTGCTTCGATGGGTTTAAGGCTTCAACTGTCGTGAAAAGCTCGCGCAATAATTTTTGAGTCTTTTCTGGGCCGTCAAGTTGGCTGAAAGCAAGAAGTAAACTCAAATGCGAGTACGTGAAAATGCAGACGTTTTGGGATGCTGCCTGGTGGTAAATTTGGCTGGCTTTGGCTGGCAACTGGTAAATTGGGCATACGACCATCGCATAAGGTTTTCCGCGCTTCCAGCCGTGCATCGCGCCAACCTTGAAGTCTTTCTGATTCTTCGCAGTACGGCTAAGACGAAAAGCCTTGGCGTCTGCGACAAAACTGTAATCCTTCGCCACACACTCAACATCGGCTGCATCAGCCCGTTCCTTAATAACCAAGCTGTGGAATCCAATTCGCTCAAACGCCAATTGGAGGAGCTTGTCGGTATATTTGGAATAGAGTTTCTCCTCACTCGAATCGTGTCCATACGATTCCGGTATCGCACCGCACAAGCGTAGATGGTCAATCAACGTCGGAAGACCTTGAGATTGAATTTCTGCTTGGAGTTCAATGTCGAGGCGGGATGTATCCTCGCCGAAATGGCCACTGAGTTTCCTGATTTCCGCAACCCAGTGGATTCGACGGTCAAGAGACGGTCTTTTTAGAATGTTGAATTTCACCACGGCAATTGAGATTTCTGTGGCGGGGGTTCACTTCTTCTTTTTCTGTTTGAGAGCCGCGAAGTGCCTCGCCCACGAAGAAGGTGGTATCAGGCATATATTATCTTTGCGAGTAAAGGCGCATTTCCCAACCATTCCGTTGCTTGCACAAATGTCAGGATTGGTGTGGCGGCAGCCAAAGGTCTGTTTCTCCGTGTCCAGAGGGTGCAACGGATCATGAGGAGCATTAGGATTTCTTTTCATCGTCTCAACATTTGTTTATCAAATTGAACATGCCAATTCAAACCCCGCACGCCTGTTCCGTCAATGCTGATTTTGCGCCTTCGTGAATTGGCGACCATATCATCCCACTTGCCGATTATCGGGGCAAATCGCTCGCTTCCCCACGAAATACAGGAAGATCGCCTGAGCGGCGAGCGGGCAGGTTGGCGGAAGTCTGTCCTGGTGGTGGCGGCATTGTCGCCAGTGTTGCGAGGGTAGCCGGGGCGCAATCCTGGCGACAATGACGACACTACCAGGCACTTGTCGGGGCGGAGCGTTCGCGTGTTGGCATTCGGCTTGGCCTTCATGCCTTGAGCAAGCCGGATGATCCGCCTTCGCCTGGCCTACGGCGGGACAGGCGACACGGGAACGAGCCGCGGGGAAATCCCCTTTTGGGACAAGAGGACTGCGGACCTTCCCGGTTTGTGCTAGTTGTTGTGCTAGTTTCATGTCCGTTTTGATGAATTTCTGCGGTCGCGGTGAAAAAGGGCAAAACACGATTTTAGCCTTTAGAATCAAGGGTTTTGTGAGGGTCCAAGCGATGGAAAGAAACGGGGTGAAATGAGTCAAAAGCGATTTTTCAGTCCTCTGCTCTGCCAACTGAGTTATCCTGCCAGCGGTTTCGCGTCGCGCAGCAGGCGCGAGGCGGTTCGGCTTGGTTCACACCACGCATTGAATTTGGCCAGCGCCACGGCCCGGCGCAAGCGCAGAATGGAGGGATTCTGTTTTGCATCGGGTTTGACGGACGGGAGTTTTTTTGGGAGAGTGCCGTCATGAGATTGACCGCGAGTGAAATTGCCGCAATTCGCGAGGAGGTTGGGCGGCTGGATCCCAAGGCGGAGGTTTATCTTTACGGTTCGCCGGTGGATGACACGGCCCGCGGTGGAGATGTTGACCTGCTGGTCATCTCGGAAACATTGGGTTTCCGGGAGGTATTGCGGTTATCCCCGCGGGATGGATTCTTTCCGCGAGGTCCTGACGGGAGGCACAAAGGAATATGCGCTTAGAAAGCGACAAAATCAAAATTGAATCGTTCATGGCCGCCATGGGAAAGCAGGCGCGGGGCAAAGGACGTATTTATCTCACGGGCGGCGCGACGGCCGTGCTTCATGGCTGGCGAACCATGACGATTGACATTGACATCAAGCCCGATCCGGAACCCGCCGGTTTTTTTGAAGCCATCGCCTTGTTGAAGGACGAATTGGATATTAATGTGGAATTGGCCAGTCCGGACCAATTTATACCTGCCATTCCGGGGTGGCGTGAACGCAGTTTGTTCATTGCCGCGCACGGCTTGGTTGAATTCTTTCACTACGATCCCTATGGCCAGGCTCTGGCCAAACTGCAACGGGGACACGAACGCGATTTGCAGGACGTTCACTCCTTCTTGCGGGACGGTTTGATTCAAATGGACCGGTTGCGGGAACTTTTTCATTTGATCGAACCGCAACTGCTCCGTTATCCGGCGATTGACCCCGCGGCATTTCGCGCCGCCTTCACGCAATTCTATAATGAAAACCGATGACCTGATAAGCGGTCTGCCAGGGGAGATGCTGGTGCGTCAGGGACTGGCTGATTTCCAAGCCGGAGTGTGTACTATTCCCTCGTGCCTGGTTCGCATCGCGCGCCCCCGCTTAAGCCGCGCCGGACTGATGCCCCCGGGCCTTGCCGGCCAGTTTTCCGAACCCGAATTGCAATTATATGGTTTGCTCAAGCGGGAAGGCGGCGACGCCTATTCCCGCTACAACGCTTTGGTGCGCGAACTGGTCAGTTTTGAAAACGCTCTCGACCGGAGAAATCGAAAGACCAGGAATTGAGGTTTTAGTTTTCCGTTTCGCGCGCTCTTCGTGCGCTGCGGTTCAAGTTATTTGGCGATGTCGCCATAGACGGCGCCACGGCCAAAGGTGCCGACATAGACGCGTCCATAAATGCGCGGATCGCCCGACAGGCAGTCGCACCGGCCCCATTGGTGCTGGGCATCGTTGATGCGAACCCAGGTGGCTCCCTCGTCGTCGGAACGGTAAATGCCCGGCGCCACACTGCCACCGCCGCCGCGATTGAGGGTAAATATGGCGGGATAGTCTTTGCCCGGCGCGGCTTTGCCAAAGCTGAACGGAACGATGGAGCTCATCGCGCTCATCGGCGGATGGTTGGGGATTTCCTTGAAGGTGCGGCCGCCATCGGTCGAATGGCAAAGGGCCTGTCCCACAAGCCAAAGGTCTCCCTCTCTGCCCCCGACCGCGACCAATCGCCCGCTTCCGCCTGCCGCCAGGCCGGTGACGTCGTAAGCGTTGGTGAACGTCGCCCCGCCGTCGGTGCTCAGATACATTCGATGCGCCGCGGCATCGAGCGCGTAAAACTTCGCGGGGTTGGAGCGGTCGGCTATTGGGTTGAGGCCGGCGGGCAACCCGCTCACTTCCTTCCACGTCGCGCCGTGGTCCGTGGAGATGCGCGGAGTTCCGCCTGTGCGCATGAAAACCGACCCATCGGCCGACAGAATCACGTTTCCGCCTCCACCCCCTCCACCGCCACCGCCCCGCCTGCCACCGGCGTCAGCCGCTTCGCCGAAGGAGAAGGGCTTCCAATTGTGTCCGCCATCTACTGAATACCCCATCGTGCCCTCCCTGGGGCCGTGATACGGCAGGACTCCCATGCGGATGACGACGCTGGGATTCATATAGGCGAAATCCATCCACGACGAGTTCGCGAACAGCGGGTGCAAATTCGCCCCTTGGGCGGGACTCGCGTCCAGGTCGTCGTGGGTGAAGCCACCACAGTCGGAAACGGCGCTAATCAAGTGCGGGCCGGCGGGGGGGCTGATGAGGTTGGCAACGCAGAATTCCTCAATCCCGTCCGCGCAAGTCGTCCAATGAGTGTCGCCGCCGGAATCGGCGTTGGCCATGTCCATCGTGTTCCACATGATTGTGCCGGTGCAATAAGCAACGTGGCTGGAATTAAAAGGATCAATGGCCAGCGCATCCATCCACCAGCCGACCGATGCTTCGGGCTTCGGATTGTTGGCATCATACACTCCCGCCCACGGCACATAAGGGGCGCCGGACGAATCGCGGTGGGATTTTGGGCTGATGTCGGTCCAAGTCTGGCCCCCGTTGGTCGTCCGATAAATGCGGTCATCGTCCCTGTCGGCTTGCGGCAGAGATGGATTGACCCTGTCCAATGTAGCCACCACCAGCGTGCCCGGATGCTGGCGGTCAATCCCCAGGCCACCGTAGCCGCCCGGAAACCGGTTGGCATCCTTCACCGGGGTAATATCCGTCCAGGCGCCGTCTTTGGGATTGAGTTTCCAAACCGCGCCATCGGTCACGCTGCCCGGACCGGGGCCGTTGCCATAGACCACATAGAAGATGCCCTGCGTATCGAAGGCGGCATGAATGGCCATAAAACTCTCGGGCTGGCCGGGAACCGGCTGCCAGGTTTGGCCCGCGTCGGTGCTGCGGAACAGGTGGCTGGCTCCCGGATCGGTCGAGCCGACGTAAATCGTTTGGGTTGGATGGCCGCGGGTTCCTGTGCCGGGGTCGAACACGACAAAGCTCAATCCCACTCCTCCTCCTCGACCGCCACCGGGGCCGCCACGGCCGCGCCGCGCGCCTGCCGCCGCATCGCCCGGGGCCGGTGCGCCCGCCTCGGCGCGCGGGCCGGCGGGAGCGGGAGCCGCTGCCGCTGTAGCAGCCGGGAAGCTGTCCACCTTTTTCCAAGTCAGCGCGGCGTCTTTGCTGACCCAAAGCCCGGCCGCGCGCGAGCCGAAATAAAGAATATTGTTGTCGTTGGGATCAATGGCCAGACGCTCTCCCACGCCCCGCCCATTTTCATTCCCTCCCATCAGGAACGGCACCGGCACCGTCTGAAAAGTTTTGCCTTGGTCCATCGAACGCAGGATGGCCGCCGGCGCGTTCACATGCATCCCTGCGGCGATATAAACACGCTGCGGGTCAAGCGGATCGGTGGCGATGCTTTCCGAGCCCATGAGATTGTCGTCTGCGGCCCAGTCCGTCAGAGGAATCCACACCTTCGCCTGGCTGTCCCACTTGTAGGAACTGCCGACATCGGTGCGGCAGTAGGCCAGGCCCGGTTGGGTGGTGTTGAAGACAAGCCCATCAATGAAGCCCCCGCCCTTCATCACGACGGTCTTCCAGGTGTAGGGCTGGGAACGGAAGGTGTTGGATTGTCCAAATGCAAACGCCGTCGTCAACGCGATGCAAAGGCCGGCCACTAATATTCTCGATGCGGATGGTGGGTTGATTCTCATATAAAATGCCTTCTTGTTTCCCCGGCGGTTGCGCGGGAGCAACGGATTAATGAACAGCTCGTGCCGGGGTTCATGGCGGGGATTGTAGATGGCGCCACTGCAATGTCAATGCCGTCGGAGGACGAGTAGTGCCTTAATTCAATTGTTGTAGTGTCGGCGCTGCGGGCCGATGTCGAGCCACAGGCTCGACGCTACACCAAATTAAGGCACTACCGAAGGACGAGATCAGCCATTGACTTCCGCGGGCTGTCCTTATTAGCATCGCGGCATGAAACACGCGTCCCTTCATCGCTTTTGGCTGCCGGTGGCGGCGTTTATGGCATGCGGCTTTTGGCGGACTCAAACCGCGCCCGCCGCGCAAAATGCCTACACGCCTCCCGCGTCGCCGCGCGTCACCTACAGTTTCAATCCGAACTGGAAGTTCATCCGCCAGGACGTGCCGGGCGCCCAGGAGGTGTCGTTCGACGACTCGGCGTGGACGACGGTGAGCCTGCCGCACACTTGGAACGACGTGGACTCGTATCGCGCGCTCATCAGCCACGGCGGGGGCGACCAGACCATCTACGAGGGCATCGGCTGGTATCGCAAGCATTTCAAACTGCCCGCCGGGAGCGAGGGGCGGAAGATTTTCCTCGAATTTGAGGGACTGAAACAGGCGGCGCATTTTTACTTAAACGGCCAACCCGCCGGCAAATATGAGAATGGCGTCACCGCGTGCGGGCTGGACATCACGGCGCTGGTGAAGTTTGGCGGGCAGGACAACGTGCTGGCGGTGAAAGTGGACAACACCATCGAATACAAAGAGGAGGCGACGGGCACCCCGTACGAATGGAAGTTCAGCAACAGCAACCCGAATTTCGGCGGGCTGAACCGCGACGTTTGGCTGCATATCATGGGCAGGGTGTATCAGACACTCCCGCTCTATGAAAATCTGCAAACCACCGGCGTCTACGTTTACGGAACCAACTATGACGTGAAAAACAAGACCGTGGCGGTGAACCTTGAGGCGCAGGCGCGCAACGAGACCGCCGACGGCGCGGCTCTCGCGCTCTCGGCGGCGGTCGTGGACGCTGACGGCATCCTGCGCGCGCAGTTCGCCGGCGCCGCCCAGAACCTTGCGGGCGGCCAGACCGCGACGCTCACGGCCACCGGCCCGCTCGCCGGCGCGCATTTCTGGGACGTGAACGATCCCTATCTTTACGACGTTTATTCCATCCTCTCGGTGAACGGCAACGTGGCCGACGTGTGCAAGATTCACACCGGTTTCCGCAAGGCGGAATACAAGGGCGGCGCGGGGACAGGCGGGGTGTGGCTCAACGATCGTTTCGTGTGGCTCACCGGCTACTCGCAACGCGCGGTCAACGACTGGCCCGGGCTGGGCCAGGCGTATCCGGATTGGATGCACGACTTTAACGCCGCGCTTGTTCGCGAAAGCAACGGCAATTACATCCGTTGGATGCACATTTCCCCGCAGCGGGTGGATGTCACCTCTTGCGACAAGTATGGCATTGCCAACGTCTGTCCGGCCGGCGACGGCGAACACGATGTCTTCGACCGCCAGTGGGAGCAGCGGATGGAGGTGATGCGCGACTCCATCATTTACTTCCGCAACCACCCCAGCATCCTTTTCTGGGAGGCAGGGAACTCCGCAGTCGTCGCGACCCAGATGGTGGCGATGGTGGATTTGCGAAAGCAATGGGACCCCAGCGGCGGGCGGGCGATGGGTTGCCGTTCGCTCAGCAGGCCGGACGCCATCGCCGCCTCTGAGTATGTCGGCACTATGCTCGGCCGGCCCGTGGAGGGGCGCGACCATGGCCCCTTGATCGAGACAGAGGATTTCCGCGAGGAGGCCGCGCGCGGGATATGGGATGACTATTCCCCGCCGTCCTTTGGCTTCAAAAAGGGCCGCGCCGACAGTTACAATTTGAATTCGGAGACCTTCGCTCTTGGCGGCATCGGCCGTTATGCCAATTTCGTCAACAACCGGATTGACAATCCCAATCCCGCGCGTTCCCAGTATTCCGCCTACGGCTCGATTTATTGGTCGGACTCCGATGCCGATGGCCGGCAGCAGAGCAGCGAGGTCTTGCGGGTCAGCGGCAAGGTGGACGGGGTGCGCCTGCCCAAGGAAATATTTTATGCCTCGCGCGTGATGCAGAGCGCCACGCCCGACCTGCATATCATCGGGCATTGGACCTACCCGGCGAACACGAAGAAGACGATTTATGTGATCGCCAGCCTTTGCGACTCCGTCGAATTATTCGTCAACGGCCAGTCGCTGGGCGTCAATAAAACACCGCAAGCCGGCTATACTTATGCCTTCCCGGAAGTCGCGTTCGCGCCCGGCTCGATCAAGGCCGTCGCCACCAAGGGCGGAAAGGTCGTCGCGCAACAGGAAATCCAGACGGCGGGCGAGCCGGCGGCCATCAAGCTCACGCTTTATACGGGGCCGAAAGGCTTGCAAGCGGACGGGAGCGACGTGGCCCTGGTTGATTTCGAGGCTGTGGACGCGCAGGGCCGCCGCTGCCCGACGGATCAGGCGCGGGTGGATTTTGACCTCACCGGGCCGGCCATCTGGCGGGGCGGGCTGAATTCCGCAAAGACCAATTCCACGAACAACCGCTTTCTGGACACCGAGTGCGGCATCAACCGCGTGGCCATCCGTTCGACACTGACTCCGGGGACGATCACGCTGACGGCCAAGCGCGAAGGCTTGCGGCCTGGGACGATCACGTTGGACTCCAAGCCGGTGGCGATCCAGGACGGTTTGACGCTGGAAATGCCGCAAACCCTGTCGCCAGCGCTGCAGGTCGTGAAACCGAGGATCCCGCCGATGCCGTAGATCGCGAATGCTGGAATTATCCAAGCGGCCGGATTGAAGCCGGCCGCTGGCGGCCAATCTATCGGTGGCAATGGGCGGATCAAAACCCGGCCCCACTTTCTTGACATGAGGCGGGACCCAATTGGTGGTGGAGCGCCCCCTGGGAAACTGGAGGCCAGAATTGCTCAACGCCGTGGTGGCTCGATCCGGCGACTCCTTCCCCGCAGCATCGGGCAGGCCGACGATGACCATGAAGTTATCACCACAGCCGGAATAAACCTCCACCTCGACGGAACAAGTTTCGTTGCCAGGCACGGGTGAGCGAAATTACTGCACCGATATCAGTTTTAGGGTGATGATCTGATGGCACTGGGTTGGAGCGCTGACGGGCGGTTCGGGTGCGCTTGGAATCGGGGTTCCACCCTCTACCAGTGTCATTTCATTCCTTGTGACGGTTTCAAGGGTCATGCCAAGTTCTGGATCGAACCACGATACCCCTGAGGAAGTATTGCCTGTGTCGGCCATGACCCTTTTCGGCCGGGTTGCGCAAGGCTCCGCGTCCGGTCTGGGCATGCCCTTCATAATGCCCTGGAACTCCAGACGAGCGCAGTTCCGTTTCCCATGCTGTTCCCAGTTTCGAAAGTTGACTTTGAACTCGCTGACAACCAGGCGTGAAGTCCAGCGGCGTTCGTCTTGAAACGGCCAGACATCGCGTGGCTGCACTGCATTGCCTGATAGGTAGGATCGCTCGGTTGCAAGGTTCTTGAAATAGGCTTTGCTAAACAGGTCCCTGATCTCCGCCAGCTCCTTTGGCTGCTCGCCGGATTTAATCCGGGCCATAAATTCATCCACCCCCTCCATTCGTTTGACCTCGTTGCCGGCGTTCAGGGAATATCGAATTTTTCCGCCGATAATTTGTGCGAAGAGGTTGGACACCTTGCTTGGCTTTTCCAAGGCCGATCCTTTGGTTGAATCGTGCAGCCATGTGCAGCCTCCCGTCCTGCCTCCCATCCAAAATGTGAGGAATTCCATTTCCACCTCATGTTCGCCATCAGGCGTTTCCTTGAGCACCGAAAAGCAGAGTTGGTGTCCCATGCAAAAATCGCTTTTGACGGGATGTGGCGGATCCAGTTTGAAGACTTCCGTGGTTTGTCGCATCCTCACGTCTGCGACGATGCGCGTTCCCAGCGTCCATTTTGATTTCAACTCAACCGGTCCTGCCGGCGGCATGAAGGTGGAGGGTTGATCGAGCTTATTCCCGGGGTCCGGGAGGATTTGAGCCGGAGGCTCGGGCACGAAGAGATTGCCCGGGGTCATCGCAATGCTCTCCAAGTTCGTTTTGACCTCCCTGACCTGCTGGTAACGAAGATCAGGTTTCTTTTCCATCGCGCGCAGCACCACTTCATCCAGCCGCACGTCAATGTGAATTTTCATTGACGGCGGTTCGATGCTTTTGCCGGGCAATTCGCCGGTGAGCATCTGGTACAGAACCACCCCCAGCGCGTAGATGTCCGCGCGGTGGTCCACCTCGTTGGGGTGCCTGAGTTGCTCGGGAGCCATATAGGCCGGCGTTCCCACGATTTTGCCCGCTTCGGTCAGGGTAGCTGGCGCCGGGGCTTCAACACCCGGCGGGCTTGCGTCTGACTTTCCTGGCGCGGGGGCGCCCGTTCCGACAATTTTAGCCAAGCCAAAGTCCGCCACTTTTACCCGGCCGCGGCGGTCCAGCAAGATGTTCTCCGGCTTGATGTCGCGGTGGACGATGCCCTGATCGTGCGCGAATTGGAGCGCATCGCAAATCTGCGGCACAATGGCCAGCGCCTCGCGCGGGCTGACGCGGCCGGCGGCCAGCAGTTGGCGCAGGTTCACCCCGTCCACAAATTCCATGACGAAGAAATACAGCCCATCCGCCCGGCCGGAATCATGGATGGTGATAATGCCGGGATGGTTGAGCTTGGCCAAAGCCTTGGCTTCGCGGGTGAACCGTTCGCCAAAGGCGTCGTCGTCTCCAATTCCGGGCGGCAGAATCTTGAGCGCCACGATGCGGTCGAGTTCCTTTTGACGCGCTTTATAGACCGCCCCCATGCCGCCACGCCCAATCAATTCGATGATCTCAAATTGGGGAAACTTCAGCGTCAATTCCTCAATTCCGGGCGGCGTGAAAGCCGGTTTCTCCGGTCCGTCCACCGTTCCGGTCGCAAGCGCCACTTTCATCAGGCAAGCGGGGCACAGGCCGCGCGGCGCGTTGGCGGCCAGTGGGCTCCGGCAATTGCGGCAAAACTTTTGTGTTTCCATATTTTTTTCTTTCCACCTCTTACTGAAAGAATTGGCGTCGTTCGTAACAAAGTTTCTTTGCAGAGCAACTCCGCCAGTTCACTTGGCCCCAAGTTCAGCCATTCGTCAGCACTTGGAAAAGATGCCGCATTTCAGCCTCGACCTCTTCCGGCGAAGCGACCGTGCTGGCTACTTCGGCCCGGATGAGCTGCCGATACCGCTGCCTCAACCGATGCACGGCCATGCGGGCAGCGGTTTGGGCCATTCCCAATTTGTGCGCCAGCTCGGCGTAGTCAAGGGAGCCCCGGTCCGTGGCGAGGGCGGGACGCATCGCCTCCATCCAAGCCTGCTTTCCTGCGCGGTTATACTCCTCCTCCAATCGTGACAGCACGCCAGCCAGCAACGTGACCGCCCACCCCTGTTCAAAGAGGGTTTCCGGCGTCGCCTTTTCCGCGGGTTCAAGCCGGTAGCGGTGTTCGGCAGAATACTCGTTGAGGGAAACAGTGGGCACTCCGCCGCCGCGCTTTTGCGCCCGGGCTTTGTTCCATTCGTTAGCCATAAAGTGCTTCATGGAGGAGAGCAGAAAGGAACGAAACCGCCCGCGCTGCACGTCGGCCTGGGCCACCCAGTTCCCTTTCAAAAGCCTGGCAAAAAACTCCTGCGTCAGGTCTTGAGCATCGTGCGACGAGCAGCCATAACGGCGTGCGTATGCATAAAGCGGATACCAGTAGGCTTGGCAGAGGTACGCCAGGGCATCGCAGGCGCGGGTGGTGTCGCCATGCCCTGCCGCCAGCACCACCGACCAATGAGTCGTGACAAACAACGGCTCCGGCCGCGCTGCCGTGTGATCACTGCTTTGGTCTATTGCCGTTGTTGCCATTGACTGAGTATTAAGGAATTCTTGTCGCTTGTAACAAGAAAATCGTCTGGAAGATCAGATGAATAGGCAACGACCGATTCCAGGTTGCCCCTATTCAGGCCAAGTTCTTGAAATAGGCGAAACCGGCATAATTATCACGACCACGGTATCGCCGCAGCCGGAATTGACCTCCGCTTCGACACGGAAGGCTTGAATTCCGTTGACCTCCGCCATCGTCCTCCGGGGAGAGACTATGGCGGACACCTCACACGAAGAAATTCACGAGCGGGTAATGGCCCGCAAAAACTAACTCCCGGTCTGGCCCTTGAAGCCGCTTTCCATTTCCCCGGTTTGGGCCACGTCGGCGACCTTGGCGATCAGCGCCTGGCGTTCCGCCTCGGACATCGCGACGAAGCTCCGGGCGGACGCAACGTTGGCCTTGAGATGCTCGACGCTGGCCATGCCGGAAACGAGCGAGGACACCGGGAGCGACCAGACATAGCGCAGGGCCTCCTGCACGCTGAGGCGGTCCGGGATGATGCGCGGGCCGGCGCCGCCCCGGCCGCCCATGAGGCCGTCGGCAGCCAGCGTTTTCATTGCGAACACCCCCATGTTCCGTTTTACCAGGATGGGCAGGACATTCAGGGTGAAGCTTTCGTAGGAAGGATCCGCGACATTGACCGGCATTTGGCAGGTCTCGAAGGCGTCGGTCAATTCAAGGACATGGGCGTGTGTCTTCCAGCTCCCGTGCCCGGTGAAGCCGATGTGGCGCACCTTGCCCTCTTCCTTGGCTTTGAGCATCACATCGAGCACGTTATGCACGCGGGTGTCCGCCTTGGCAATGTCCCGCAAATCGTGCAACGCCCACAGGTCGAGGTAATCGGTCTTCATCCGCCGCAACGAGCCTTCGAGGTGGCTGCGCGCGGTGGCGGCGTCTTCCGCCATGGTCTTGGTGAAGATGAGCACGTGCTCGCGGTACTTCGGCGTGAGGAACATTCCATAGCGCTCCTCGCTGCCGCCGTTCTGATAAAGCTGGGCCGTGTCAAAGGTGCGGATGCCGTTTTCGATCGCCGCCTCGATGACGGCTTGCGCGACGCTCTCCGCCGGCCGCCCGATGTGGGAGCCGCCGACCGTCAGCAGGGTCACCTTCAATCCAGTTTTACCGAGAGTGCGCAACGGCAGCAGCGGGCCGAGTTTGTCGGAGGGCGCCGGCTCGACCGCGCCCAGGGCGCGCCAGGGGGCGAGCGTCGCCCCGGTGAGGAGCGCCAGCCTCTGGAGAAGCGCGCGCCGAGTGATAAGATTGCGTTTTGTCATCATAACGCATATTTATAGCATCGTTTTCAGCCCTTGGCAAACCGGAAATCCGGGCGGCAGTGTTTTAATGTGGTGCAGAGTCGCGCCTGCGGCTCGAAATCGGCGCCCAGCGCCGACGCCACAACAATCGAATTAAAGCAGCACCATTGGGGCGGCAGCCCTGTGCCTGTTCCGAATGCTCAATTGCGTTGATCAGGGATGGCAGCCGGCGGCGACTGTATAGTATAGAGTATGGGACGAGGCAGATTATATACTAATCACATTCACGAACTGGCCGTGTGCAGCGACTGTCAAGTCTTCGGCTCTTCGCCCTCCGCCGGCGGCGGAGGCGTCCTCCAGTTTTCGGGCACATAAGTCATGCCGGATTTTTGCGGGGAAGGCGCCGAGCTTTCCGGATCCGGCTTCTGCCAACTTGCAGGCACAAAAGTCATGCCCGATTTTTGCGGGGATGGCGCTGCTTTTCCTGTCACCGCCGGCACCACGGTGAGGGCGTGGCAGGCGGGGCAGGGAATTTGCCGCCCGGCGTATTGAGGATCACATTCCAGGCGCTGCCCGCAATGGGAACAGTTGAATTTGAGGTGGCTCATAAGGCTTTCATCGCTGGCGGGAGGCATCATCGGCGGAAGCGGCGAAATCGTCCAGCTTGTTTTTCCATGGCCCCTTCCGGAAAACCGGGATGGATCGCGACCTCAATTCTCACCCAAGGACGGATGGGTTCATGGGTGCTGTCCCTGCTTTTCAGCGGCTTCCACCGCACCGACCTCCAACCGGTCCAGCAACTCCAGGAGCATGTGCAGGAAGACATTGTCCTGGAACCCCGTACGATGGCCACTTGTTATGTTCACCATCAGGCCCACTGTCCCCTCTGCGACCGCAACGTCCTGCTGCCCGGCCCGGGGGCATTACTGGGATCCAACATCGGCCCGGCCGCCAAGGCCACCGAGGCCTGCTTGCGACACGAGTTGAACGTGCCCTGCCGCAAGATCAGCCGTTTCTTCGCCGATTTCTTCGGGTTGAAGTTCATGCCGGCCACCGCCTATGGCTTTGAGCCCCAATCCGTCACAGCCAAATCCTGCCGGACCCGCAAGCCTCCGTGACTACCCGCTAAACTGTTACGCTTTTTCATTTAGAGTGTTTGAGGCGATAGAAGAGGTTGCCGGAGGAGGGGGCTGGAACGGTCACTTGATTCTGGAAGTTGGTGAGGTTCAGGACCGGCGAAGTGGCGACATTGCTCCAGTTCGTCGTTGCCAGGCTTGAGTTCTGCTGCAAGGCGGAATTGCGCACGGGAATGGTCCAGGAGATCATGGCATTGCCCGCCCCGGGTGTGATGCTCAACGACGGCAACGGATGCGGATAAATTCCCAAAGTCCAGATACCAAAAGTGGAGCGGCTGCCAAAAGTGAAGGCGCCCCCTGACAATCCCGTCGGCCCTGTCGGCACGATCAATTGGGTTCCATCCGCCGACATGGCCAACGCACCCCAACAACCTGGCCCGGTCGTCGAAGTCCACCAGGTGGTTCCAGAATCGGTCGAAAGGTAGATTGGGACGCCGAACCACGCCATCGCCGCCAGTATGGTGCCGTCTGCGGAACTGGCGACACATGCCCAGGATTCGACAGGCAGGCTGGTCTTCTTCCAGGAGGCGCCCGCATTGGTCGAAGTGTAAATTCCCGCAGTTGCCGAGGGGGAACCTGGATCTGAAGAGGCGGCCGCCACCCATTTGCTCCCGTCAGCGGAGGAGGCGAAAGCGTACCAATTAGCCGTCGGCGTGGTAGCTGGCGACCAGGTGGCCCCTGAGTTGGTGGATCTGTAAATCCCCTGATTATAAAGGCCAGCCACGAGTGTAGATCCGTCGGCCGATGAACCGACCGCACTCCAAAGCGGGCTGTCGGGGGCGCTGGTCTGCGTCCAGGTGAAACCGGAGTTAGTCGAGGTGTAGATGAATCCGTCGCCGGTGCCCGAGGAGGGGCCGGATGCGGCCACCATTTTGGTTCCGTCGCCCGAACAAGCAATCCCCCACCAAATATATGGATTGGAAAGCGCGTTGGCCGCAGTCCAAGTGACTCCGGCATTGGTCGAAACATAGATCGTGCTGCCGGTGGTATCCGCCCAGTCTGAAGTGCCGAAGGCCACCAGTGTGGTTCCATCGGCCGAACAAGCGAGTCCGTACCACCAATCATAGAGGCTCGGCGGGGTTGAGGCTGTCCAGGTGGTGCCGGAGTTGGTCGAAGTGTAGATGGCGCCACCCATCACCCCTGCCGCCAACTTGGACCCGTCGGCCGAAGAGGCGGCAGTACAAGCCCAATACTCGGCGGGCGCGCCGGTCTGCGTCCAGATTTGGCTCCGGGCTGGGCCAGGGAAAGCGATCCAGCCGGCCAGGCTGGTCAAGACGAATATATGGGTGAAATGATTTTTGAGCGAATATTGCGTTTTCATAGGTTGAATTATCTGCCATCGGGTTCGATGTTTTCACGGTTCATGAAGGGGTTCCTGGTATTACTCTGTTAAGTAGAAACAAACAAACTGTCCCGTCTTTGCAGCCGCTGACCAGATTGGTGTGATCCGGCAACAAAGCCAGCCGTAACAGTTTAGCGGGTAGTCACGGAGGCTTGCGCCTTCGCCCAGCTTTTCCAGCAGCTTGTAGTGGCCGACCATCCTGCCGACGGCGTCGTCGGCCGGGTTGTCCGTGACACCGGCTTTGATAGTCTTGACGGGCTGGCTCGCCGGTTTCGGCGCTTGGGGTTCCAGGAATGAATCCCTGGCATCGTACGCGGCGAGTAGGGCCTCAAGCCGTTGGCGCAGGGCGGGGTCGCCTTCGCACACGGCGTCCAGGAAGGCGGGGCGCTTGTCGGCGGGTTTCTCCAGCGCCAGCGCAAACAGGGCTTTTTCGCAAGACGGGTTCATGGGTGCTGTAGTTGCCTTTCGGCGGCTTCGGCCGCTTCGATCTCGGCCATGGTGGGCGCGGACCAAAGGTGAGCGAGGCCGGCCCGGTTGATGGCCAGCAGGTAGCGGCCATCGGGTGAAAATCTGATGGCATAAAAAAGAGATCCTTCGCCGCTCAACGTCAACACCTCCTGCCTTGTCTCGGTGTCCCACAGCTTGACGGCTTCCCGGCTGTTGCTGCCGGCCGCGAGGCGCTTGCCATCGGGCGAGAAGGCGGCCGAGTGCGCCCCGGTCAGGAAACCCTTGAGTGTTTCCAGCGGTTGCAGCGTCGCTATATCCCAGAGCTGAACACGGCCATCCTCGTAGGCCGCGGCGGCTAACCGGCAGTCCGGAGACACATCAAAGCCGCCAACAATACCGTGGCTCTCGATTCGTTTCGGAGCCAGGTCGGGCTTGGTGACATCAAAGAATTGAAAAGCGCCATCGGCCAAAAACACGAACGAGTTCGGCAGTGGGGTGGTAAACCAAGAGGAGACGATCTTGAAGTGGAGGGTACGGGAAGCCTTCGGTTGCCAGGTGTCAGTGTCCCATGCTTGAAGCACCAGATTCGTAACCGGGCCATGTCGGGTCACCAAGAACTTCCCGTTGTCGGTGAAGCTCCCGGTGGCCGACCCTTGCGGGGCCGCGATGAAGTTGGTTGTCTCCAATCCGCTGCGCGCGTCCCAGACGCTTAAGCGCCCGCTGCCATCAGTCTGAATCACCCACTTGGCATCCGGAGAGAAGGCGGGGGCGTAGAGATTTGTGGTAGCGTCCCACAACCAGCGCATTGACTTCAGGGTTGAGGGATTCCAAAGTGCCACCCCGTGGTCCGAGTCCTCTGCCAGGATGGACTGACTGTCGGGCGTGAAAATGGGCCAGTTGATGAAGCGGCTGGGGAGGCTCTGGTATCCCAGGTGCCGGGAAGGTCTGGTTACATTCCAGAGATAGATGCATCCATCCTGGCAACGGCTGGCCAGGGTGCGGCCGTCCGGGGCGGGTTCAAGCCCATCTACTATCATCAGATGCCCGCGCAAAACCCCGGCTGGCTTGAGTGTGGTCCAGTCCCACAGCCGGATCGTTTGATCTCCGCTGGACGAGATCAGTTGTGTGCCGTCCGGTGTGAAGACCAGGTCGCTCACCCAACTGTTGTGACCCTCCAGTGAACCGGCGGCCTTGCCGGTGCGCGCGTCCCAGAGACGGATGGCCGACTCGCTGTATCCTGCGCCCGTGAGGAGCGTGGAGCTGTCCGGTGAGAACCTCACGGTGAGGGCGTAATCTTCGGTCGTCTTGATGGTGAACCGCTCGCGGCCGTCCTGGGTCTCCAACACTTGCACCCGGCCACCTCGAAGGACGGCGGCAAACGCCGCGCCATCCGGGGAGATGGCATAAGACCGCCCATTGCCGGTGGTTCGGTCTCCAATCCCTCGCTGCCAAAGCTGTCTTCCAGTGTCAACCTCCCATGCCGTCAAGTCGAAAGGAAACCCATCTAATCCCGTGGCGCCGGGCCGCGAAGACACCGTCAGCAGCCTTCGATCATCGGGAGTGAAGCCGAGCCACCAGGTAGATTTCGAGGATGTCTCGAACCGGGTCTCCTTTTGTGTGGCCATGTCCAACAGGGTGATCGCGTTGTTGGTGGAAGGAACTTGCCCTATGAACGCCAAACGGGCGCCATGGTGGGCAAAGACCGGATTCCAGGCGTTCGTCCGCTGCAACACCGTGCGGTGCGAAATCAGGTCGGTCACCACCGTCGTGCCATCCAATTCCCGCGCGAGCAGCCGGCTGTCCGCGCTGAAGGACAAGGGGTGGATCAGCCGGCTGGTTCCGGCAAAGAAAACCTCATGCTCATCCGCACGGGTCTGGCTCCAGAGATAGCGCCATTCCCAGCCGCGCAAGTCCAATTGGCCTGGCTGCGGCTTTTGGCGATCCAACAGCCATTGGGCGCGTCCGAGATTGTTGGCCGCCAAGGCTTGCTGGACCAGATTCATGTCGGAACTGTAAGCGGTGCGGCGGGCGGCCAGTTCCTTCGCCTCGGCCCGCTGGCGTTCTGCTTCGGCCCGTGCCCGTTGCTCCTTCTCACCGTCCAATGACTTGACCGCAATCTCTCTCAGTTTGCTTTGTTCCTGCCGGGCGGCCTCGGCCACCCGGGTTTCAGCTTCGGCCACCCGGGTTTGTTTCTCGGCGCGGAGCAGGCCGAGGGTAGTGCCGATGACACCTAGAACCAAAGCCGCCACAATGGCTGTCCCGGCCGCGAACGCCAGTTTGTGACGCCGGAAAGCCTTCTCCAACCGGTAAGCCGCGCTCGGTGCATGCGCGAGAACCGGCTCGTTGTTCAGGTGGCGTTTCAGGTCGTTCGCCAGCCCGTTGGCCGTCTCGTAGCGGCGGGTGCGGTCCTTCTCCAGGCACTTCATCACGATCCAGTCCAGATCGCCCTTGAGCAAATGGACCAGCTTGGGCGCATCCGAGGCGCGGCGTTTGGCCGTGGTTGTTAATTCGTCTCCTTTAAGCGTCAACAAGCGTGTGCTCGGGCGGACCGGCTCTTTTTCGCGGATCATCTTGCGCATGGCGTCAATGCCCGAGGCCATCAGTTCCTGGGCGTCGAAGGGGGTGCTGCCGATGAGCAATTCGTAGAGCAACACACCCAGACTGTAAATGTCGCTGCGCGTATCAATGTCCAGCCCGCTCATCTCCGCCTGTTCCGGGCTGATATAGGCCGGCGTGCCGACGAATTGGTGCAACTGCGTATAGACCGTCGCGTCGGTCAGCCGTCCCTCCGTGGCCTTGGCGATGCCGAAATCAATCACCTTGGGCACCGGCACGCCGTCGTGCAGCGTGACCATGATATTGGAGGGCTTGATGTCGCGGTGGATGATGCCCTTCTGGTGGGCGTGCTGGATGGCATGGCAGACCTTGATGAACAGATCGAGGCGTTCCCTGGTCGAGAGGTTATTTTGGTCGCAGTATTCGGTGATGCGGATGCCGCGGACCAATTCCATGACGAAGTAAGGACGCCCGCCCTCCGTGGTTCCGGCATCCAGCACTTTGGCGATGTTGGGATGGTCCATCATGGCCAGGGCCTGGCGTTCCGCCTCGAAGCGGGCGATGACCGCCTTGGTGTCCATGCCCAGCTTGATGACCTTGAGCGCGACGCGGCGGCGGACCGGCTCGGTTTGTTCGGCCACATAGACGGCCCCGCAGCCGCCTTCGCCCAGCTTTTCCAGCAGCTTGTAGTGGCCGACCATCCTGCCGACCGCGTCGTCAGACGGATTGTCCGTGACGCCGGCTTTGATGGTCTTGACGGGTTGGCTCCCCGGCTTGGGCGTTTCGGGTTCAAGGAATGAATCCCTGGCTTCGTGCGCGGCGAGCAGCGCATCAAGACGCTGGCGCAAGGCGGGGTCGCCGTGGCAGGCGCCATTGAGGAAGGCGGCGCGTTCGGGGCCGGTCAGTTTGGCGGCGGCCTCAAACAGGGCTGCCTCGCGCTGCGGATCGGGCTTCATTTCGGGTTTGGATGCATTCATCTACTGATACATGCGTGGTTTGCCGGCAAAAAGTATCTGGAAATCTTCGCCAGGCCATTATCGGACCGGTGGCCCGCCAGACCCCGCGCCCGTCATCTCCACCCGGAGCCAGGCGCGGGCGTAAGCCCACCATTGCTTGGCCGTTGGCACAGCGATACCCAGAACCCCGGCGGCCTCCTCAAACGTCAGTCCGGCGAAGTAACGCAATTTGACCAGCTCGGCTTTGCGCGCGTCCAGGGCCGCGAATTTCGCCAGCGCTTCGTCCAAGGCCAGCAGGTCGTCATCAGGCATGGGCGACGGAATGTCCGCTTCCTCCACTTCCACCCGCTCCCACTGGCCGCCGCGCTTGAGGCGGTTGCGGCGCCGCGCCCGATCCACCAGGATGCGCCGCATGGCTTCGGCGGCGGCCCCAAAGAAGTGAGCGCGGTTCTTCCAGTCCCGGCTCTGGCTGCCCGCCAGCCGCAGCCAGGCTTCATTGACAAGTTCGGTGGGTTGGAGGGTGGGACTTGGCCCCTCGCGGGCCATCTTTTGGCCGGCCACCTTGCGCAGTTCTTCATAGATAACGGGGAACAGTTCGGCAGCCGCCTTGGAGTCCCCTTGCTGAACGGCCTCAAGAATGCGGGTAATCTCGGCCATATCAACAACATGCCCAAAGCAGGGCCGAAACCAATGGAAAAATCACGAAATTTCGCGGCGGGCGCCCGCTGCATGAAGGCATATGGAAAGCGTTGGCGCGTACGTGGCGTGTGTAGAGAATAGGCGAAATTGACGCAATTACCACGATAATGGTATCGCCCCAGCCGCAATTGACCTCCACCTCGGCGGGGAAGGTTTCGATGCCCTTGAAGGCGTCGTATAAAACGGGGGCAGCGTGGGAGGAGGTTGGGCGAACGCGGACGCGAGGCCAAGGCGGTTTTTTCGGTGTGAATTGTTGAGATTTCCGACGCAAACATCACAAAATAATGATACGCGTTACGTATTAAATATGACAACCAAACCTGGATCCCTTCGCTGTCGCGCTCGAAACGCCGGCCCCGACCCATCCACAGGCCACCCGGCTTACCCGGCGTCTGCGGGCCGCCCGCGCCCCCTTCGGTGTGAATGGTTAAGATTTCTGTTGCAAACCTCACGACATAATGATATGCTTTGCGTATTAAATATGACCACCGAACCTGGATCCCCCTCGCTTGCGGCGCTCGAAACGGCGGGGCTGCTCCATCGGCAAGCCACCCGGCTCACCCGGCGTCTGCGGGCCACCCGCCCCCCCAACAGCCCTGGTTTATCGAAATTGGGCATTCTGGCCCGTCTGCGCGAGGACGGCCCGGCCACTGCCAAGAGCCTGGCCGGATACCTCGGACTACAGCCGCAATCCATGACGCGGCTGCTGTCAGCCATGGAAAGCGCCGGCTTAATCCAGCGGCACCCGGATAAGACAGACCGCCGGCAAATTCGGATCGAACTGACCGCCGCAGGTCAACGGGTGCTGCTGGATGACCTCGCCAGACGACGGGAGCGATTGGCGCGTTCGATGATGCGGCTGCTCACGCCTGCCGAGATGGAGTTGCTGCGGATAGCCGCAGGGTTGATGGACCGGGTGGCCGCAGCCGTCGAAGCCCCCGCCCCTTCGGGCGGACCGGGAGGAACGATGCCCAATCCATCCCGGCCCGCCAATGGCGGCGGGAAGAAAATAAAGGCGGGACGGGAAAGGCCCGGCAACAAATGGAAACAAGACACGATCCCATAGAATTTCGGACAGTGAGCTCGATGCTCGGTTTATGACGGTTCAATCATGATAAACTATGAATAAGAAATGGCTCCTGATAACCGCCGCCCTGGCCTTGAGTCTGCCCTGGGCGGGATGCAGCAAATCCAACAAACTGGCCCAGTCCTCCCCCTTCACGCCGCCGGGCGGCCCGGTGGAGTTGAAACTGAAATGGCCGAAGGGCGAACGCATCGTGCAAGAGATGGACATGAAACAGACCTCGGAGCTTTCCATCCCCGGCCAGACCGCTCCCGTGAAGCAGGAGATAGCCATGCAACAGGAGTTCGGCCTGACCGTGGTGAAGGAAAGCCCCGACGGCGAACACGAAGTGGAGATGGAATTCCTCAACGCCCGGCTGGATGTGCCGATTGGAAGCAAGACGCTGGCCAATTACGATTCGACAAAAGCATCTGCGGCGGACCAGGGAAATCCTGTGGCCCTGATGTTCGGAAAAATCATCGGTTCCAAAGTCCGGTTTTTCCTGAACGCCGGCAACGAGGTCGAGCGGATGGAAGGCGCGGATGGGCTGCAGGAGCGGCTGGCCTCCGTCGCGCCGGTGAGTCAATTGCAAGCTTTTAAAGATTTGTACAGCGAAGGCAATTTGAAGCAGATGATGGACGCACACCTTATGCTGCCGGCCAAGGCTGTGCAACCGGGTGACACTTGGCCGGTTCACATTCAATTTCCGATGGGCACCATGGGCACGATGTTCGTGGACGACCATTTCACCTTTAATAGCTGGGAAAGGCACGGAGAACGCAATTGCGCCCGTCTGGAATTCGAGGGAACTGTCACCAACAAACTCGATCCTGACGCAAATCCGGCCCGGATGAGCGTGTCCATTACCGACGGCAAATCATCGGGTGTGGCCTGGTTCGACCCGGAGTTGGGCATGCGCATTGATTCAGCCATGAACCTGGACATGAACCTGGTGATAACCATGCCGGAGAATCCGCTTGGCCGTCCGGACGCCGCCGCCACAAGGCAAACCATCGCGAGCCGGATGAATCAGACCGTGAATGTAAAATTAGTATCGGTGAAGTGACCCGGCTGGCGAGTCAGTCTTTGATCACATGCCACGAGCCAAACCAACTCAAGGCTTCACCCTGATCGAACTCCTCGTCGTCATGGCCATCATCGCCCTGCTGGCCGCGCTGCTCTTGCCGGTGTTGAGCGCCTCCAAGGAAAGGGCTTATCGCGCGCAATGTCTGAATAATTTTAGACAACTGGGCATGGCCATCCAAATGTACGCCGATAATGATGGCGGGCAGTTGCCCGGACCGGTCTGGCTGGGCTTCTACGAAGAATACGACAACCAGGATTCAACACGGCTGCCCTACTACATCGCCGCGGACATGGGCTTGCCCGCCCCCCAGGCCACTCCCCAGGACGCCGTGCTTGCCCGATGCCCTTCGGCGGCGCGGCATTGGACGCCCGCCCCCCCGGGAACGCCGCTGATGTCCAACCATGTGCCGCTGAGTTACCTGGCCGACAACAACGTCACCAATATTAATTCGGGCACCCTGAGCCGGCCGTTTGGCTACCCTTACGCCTCGCCGCCGTTTTACCAGGGCACCAACGAGCCGGCCAAGCGTCTCCAGGAAATCCTCAACCCATCGTTGTCCTGGGCTCTGACGGATGTGGACCAGGAAAACGGCTCCTCGGTCGCGGTCTATTATCCGTTTCTTCCAGCGAGCCCGGCCCACGGCAGTGTGCGCAATGAACTCTTTTTCGACTGGCACGTCGCAGCGGTTACGATGGCGCATTAAATCAGTTAGAGTTCAAGAGCGTTGCCGGTACGCAGCTTTATCTCGTGACCTATAGTCGCAAGAAAGATCAGCCTGTTAAACCTTGACGGGGAAGGCTTCGATTCGATTGCCTGCGGTCAACGGTAGCGGTAGAGGGTGAAACGCTGGATGATCTCCTTGCTGGTGCGTTGTTGCCAAATGGGCACCGTGCTCCCCAGCGGCCAGCGCAGTTGCAGGCAATCGCCCTCGATGGTGTCGTCGCCGGCCAGCCGGCGCCAGGGAGCCCAGCGGCCGTTCACAAAAGTGCCTTCTTCCACGGTGGCCAGTCCGGCGAGCGGGAGCCCGGGTGTGTTGGGAGAAAAGGTGACGCTGACGCCGTAGCCAGCCGCGAAGTATTCGTCAGGCCCTGTCGCAATGAAAATGGCCCCCGCGCGGCGCGGAGCTTCTGCTGATGCCGCTCCAGGCCCAGCTCTTCGCGGCCCCGAATAGCTGGCCTCCAGCATGTAATTGCCCACCTGAACCTTCTGCGGCGGGTCGTTTGGGTTCAGCAGGACGGCGGACATGGAGCCTTTGCCTTGGTGTTCGAGAATGAGGGGCGCCAATTGCGTGAGCATCTCGTAGCTGTCGCTCAGATCGTTGTCAGGCGTCGTTAACCTGTCCACGCCACCGCTCATGCGCGAGTAACAGATGGCGTTATGGCGTCCGAAGGCGTAAAGCGCTCTGACGGCGCCTTCGGCCCCCGGTGACTCCTCGGGTATAAACAGCGGGTTGCCGGATTGGGTGTACTCCGCGCACATCGTCACGAAGTCGGTGGCATTGTCTGGCCCGAACATGTCAATTCCCGGCGCGCCGGCTCGCCAGACATCCATCAACTCGGGCATGGGGCTGCCGCTGGCGCGCACGGGCTGGTTTGGCTTGGTAAATCCGAACGTCCATGCGTTCAGGTACATGGGCAGCGGGTATTCGGCTTTGCCCGCCTCGGCCACCCGGCCGACGTAGCGCGCAAAGTGCCAGCCCATGAAGATTTCATCCGCCGCCGTGCCCCGGCCGAACACCGCTTCCCAAGTCCCGGATGACTTGAAGCCGGCCGCTTCCCACACTTGGCGAAACCCCGGTATCAAGGTCTCCTTGTGCTGCTGAAGGTAGTCCATCAGCTCCTTGGGCACCGGCCCGGCGTAAGCCTGATTGGCCACGGGCGAGCGGTCGCGCGAGTCGCTTGGCATGCCGACTTCGTTCTCCACCTGGATCATGATGACCGTGTGCTGACGGCCATCCACTTCCTTGACGTGGCGCATCAGGGCGGCAAAGGCGCGGGCATCGGCGTCCCGGTTGGCATCGCTGAAGGGGCTGAGCAGTTCGATGCTCTTACCTCCTGCGATCTGGCCGCGCGGGAACCGCTCGAAATCCTTCTTCAGCCAGTCGGGCGGGTAGCTGGACGAGCCATTCTTCCAGGTTGCGAACCACAAGAGCACCAGATGCAGGTTGTGACTGCGCGCATCCCGGATCACGCCGTCCAGCACAGTGAAGTCGAACTTTCCTTCCTGGGGTTCGATCTGCGCCCAGGAAACGCCCGCCAGAACGGTGTTGAGTTTGGCCTCGACGAGCTTGGACCATATCGGCTTGAGGTACTCGCGGCTGGTGGCGCCGTTGTTGCTCAATTCTCCCGCCAGCGCCAGGAACGGCTTGCCATCCACGATCAGTTGGGTGGCGGTCCCCTGCTTCCGCAAGTGAGGGATTTCCGAAGCGGAGGCGCGCAGCGCCGGCACGGCCAGGGCCGCGGAAAGGAAGGCAGACACAAGGAGGCCGCGCGGGGCGGCAGAAAAAGGCGTGTTCATGGGGAGTAGATACGGCAAAGGGATGCGGTGAAACAAGAAGATTTGATTTAAACTATCCGCAATGGCTCAATCACGGCGGCCATGTCCTTTTCCCCGGCGCCCGCGGCGACCGCTCGTTGAAATTGTTCCAGCGCGGCCGCGGCGGTAACCAATTGCAATGAAAGTTTGCCGCCCTCGGCAATGGCGCAGCCAAGGTCCTTGGCCATCAACCGCAACAGAAAATGCGGCGCGGCCTCCGGCGCGCTCATGCGGGCGGCGACCGTTTTCACCAGCGGACTGCCCGGCGCGCCATTAGTCAAAATGTCCAATGCTCTCGCGCGATCCAGTCCGCTGCGCTCGATCATGGCGACCGCTTCGGCCAGAGCGGCGACTTGAACACCGCAGAGGAAATTGTTGATGAGCTTCATCATTGCGCCGCTGCCGGCCGGTCCAAGGTGAACGAGCGCCTTGCTCATGGCTGACAAAACGGAGCGCGCTTTATCCAAAGCCTCGGAATCACCGCCGACGAGGAAGGTAAGTTCACCGGCGGCGGCGTGCGTCTTGCTGCCGGTCACGGGAGCGTCCAGAAACAGGCAGCCGCGCGCGGTTGCCGCCGCGGAAAGTTCGCCCACCCAATTCAGACTGACGGTGCTGGATTCGATGCACACGGTTCCCGGCTTGGCGGCGGCCAGCGCGCCGTTTTCGCCGAGCCAAAGGGAGCGTGAAGCGTTGTCATCGGCGACCATGCTGATGATGACGTCGGCCCGCGCCGCCGCGTCGCGCGGAGAACTGGCGGCATAAGCGCCTTCCGCCGGGAACAGCCTGGACTTTTCCGGGCTGCGATTGAAGACCGAGAGGGGAAAGCCATGGGCGAGAAGTCGTCGCGCCATGCCAGAGCCCATGATTCCCAACCCAAGAAATGCGATTTGTGGTTTGCTCATAAGAAACAAATTTTAGATGAGGCGCGTCATTCGATGACCTCAAAGTTTTTCAGCTTCCCTTCGTTGACGGTCAAGCCGAGTCCGGGGGTGTTTTCGTCCAGATCAATGCAGCCGTTCCTGGGCAGCGGCTCGCCGTTGAAACAATACCAGAACAACTCGTTGCCGACTTCGACATCCACCGGCGGGAAGAATTCCGCCATGGGCGAATTGAGGCTCGCCATGACGACGTGATAGTTGTGCATCTGACCGGCGTGCGGGATCACCGGAATCGAATGGGCCTCGGCCAGCGCGGCGATTTTGCGCGCCTGGGTCAGGCCGCCGACGCGGCTGGTGTCGAACTGAATGTAATCCACCGCGCGCGCCTCGATCAATTCGCGGAAGCCGTAGAGCGTGAATTCGTGTTCGCCGCCCGCGATGGGAATGCGCCCGAATCTTCTCAATTCAGCGTAGCCGCGGATGTCATCCGGAATGACAGGTTCCTCGAGCCAGCGGAGATTGAGTGGTTCGAGCAGGGGGATCATGCGTTTGGCGTAATCCAGATTCCAGCCCATGTAGGCGTCGGCCATGATGTCCACACCGTTGCCGACCGTCTCGCGGACGGTGCGGACGAGGGCGAGATTTTTTTGCATGCCTTCGGCGCCATCCGCCGGACCCCAGCCAAACCGCAACTTCATCGCCTGATAACCTTCGTCCTTGTAGCGCTTGGCTTCGCGCGCCAGTTCCTCCAGCGGGGTGCTGTAAAGACGGCTGGCGTAAACGGGAATTTTTGGTTTGGTGCGTCCGCCGAGCAGGCGATAAACCGGCTGCCTGGCAGACTGGCCGAGAAGGTCCCACAACGCAATATCCACCGCGCTGATCGCGACCATGCCAACGCCTTTGCGCCCAAAGGCCATGGTTTTGCGAAACATGTGCTGCCAGAGAAACTCGAGGTCCCACGGATCCGCGCCGATGAGCAGGGGCTTGAGATAAAGATCAATGACCTGCTTGGTGACGCGCGGCGACAGGGCGGCGTTGCCGATGCCCGCCAGGCCGTTATCAGTGAATATTTCCACGATGAGCCAGCTATGAAACGTGAACGTGCCCATGGTCGCTTTGGTCAGCATGGGCGAAACGGCGTCCATCGGGTTGGTGCAAAAATGCGGCGGGAGCGGAACCGTTTTGCCCCGCCATTCAATGACGCGGGTGCGGATTTCTTTGATTTTCATGGGATGTTTATTGGCGGGTTAGAATGGCCGGCGCTTGAATTTTCGGAATGACGAGACAAATATCAGGCCGCGGCTCGCCAAGCCATGCTTTTTCTCCACAACTTGACGAAGTGGGCGCATGACAAAAATCTCCATCTTCGGGGCAGGGCAGAGCTGCCGCTCTGCCCTGAACTCTTGGGCGGCGCAGCAGCGCCGCCCTCCCGATGAGGTGGAGATTTTTGTCATGCTCCTTGACGAAGGCCGTCTTGTGGACGGCCGCTGGATGCAGGGGCGCGGCGCATCCAGGGTACGAAATGTTTGACTAATCCGGTTTGGGAAGGCATAACCTTGGTAAGAAGCCGTGATTGTGTAAGATCCACATCAATGCCCATTATGAAAGCTCGAACTTTGTTTTGCTCCACTCTCGCGTGCTCCCTGGCCTTGGTTGCGGGTCAGGCCAAGGGCGGCGCGTCCTCCTCCGATTCAGCTTCGGAACTGCCTCACTTGCGCAAGCAGGGCACGGCCACCCAACTGATCGTGGATGGCAGGCCGTTCCTGGTGCTGTCGGGAGAACTGGGCAACAACAGCGGCACGAGCCTGGAGTACATGAAGCCGGTCTGGCCCAAGCTCGTGGAAGCAAGAATCAACACCGTTATGACCGGCGTTTCCTGGGCCCAAATCGAACCGGAGGAGGGGAAGTTCGATTTCAGGATTGTGGACGGCATGATTGAGGAAGCGCGGAGTCACAACCTGCGGTGGGTGCCGTTATGGTTCGCAAGCTGGAAGAACAGCCTGTCCAGCTACCCGCCCGGTTGGCTGAAGAGGGATTTCGAGCGGTTCCCGCGCGCCCAGACATCGGGAGGCCGGAGCATCGAACTGCTCAGCCCCTTCAGCGATGCGAACCGGGAGGCCGATGCCCGCGCCTTTGCCGCCCTGATGCGGCACATCAAGGAAGTGGACGGCCAGCAGCACACCGTCATCATGGTCCAGTTGGAGAACGAGGTGGGGATGCATGGGGATTCCCGCGACCGCTCGCCCGCGGCTAATCAGGCCTTCGCCGGGCCGGTGCCGAAGGAACTGATGGACTATCTTCAGGAGCATAAGGACACCCTGAATCCGGAGTTTGGCCGGGTGTGGGAGGCGGCCGGCTTCAAGTCATCCGGGACTTGGGAAGGGGTGTTCGGCCAGAGCAGGGTGACGGATGGCATCTTCATGGCTTGGAACTATGCGCGCTACATCAACCGGGTGGCGGAGGCGGGCAAAGCCGAATACGCGGTGCCGATGTTCGTGAACGCGGCGCTCTACGGAATTGGAAATGGACCCCAACCCGCCAGCGGCGGCCGGCCGTGGGACCTGATGATGGATGTCTGGAAAGCCGGGGGACCGCAAATAGACATGCTCTCGCCCGATTCTTACAGCGACAGGGACTTCGCGGCGTTTTGCGCAAGGTACGACCAACCGGGGAACCCGTTGTTCGTGCCCGAGAATATGGGCGGGGCGGATGGCGCAGCCAGGGTGCTCTACATTCTCGGACGCCATAATGCGATCGGCTGGACGGTCATGGGGATCACCGACCCCAAGTTGACGCACCCCGACCTTGACGTGATCGGCAGCTTCAACCTGATCATACAACTGGCGCCCCTGATTTCAGCGCACCAGGGCGACGGGACCATGTCGGCTGTCTTGCTGCGAAGCCCAAACGACCCGCCCCAAAAGGTCCAGGTGGGGAATTACACGCTGGAAGTCTCGTTTTACAGCCCCCCGAGGATGTTTGGGGTGCCGCCGCCGAAGGATCCTCCGCCTCCGGCGGCGGCCATTTTCATTGCGACGGGGCCTGACGAGTACTTCGCCGCTGGCGTCGGCGTCAAGGTCACCTTTTCTCCAAACACACCGGGGCCTCCGCTCGCCGGACTGGCCAGCGTGGAGGAAGGCGCTTTTGTGAACGGCCGCTGGGTGCCCGGGCGCGGGCTGGCCGGTGACGACAGCGATGAGGGGCAATGCCTGATGATGGATTGGAAGGGCATCCAGCATTTCACGCTCTACCGCTACCGCTGAAGGCGGGCACACGGAGTCAATAAGAAAAGCCTTGCTGGCCCGGGAAGATGCACCTTGTAAAAAATGCAAAGGAAAAAACCATGAAACGTCGAAGTTTATTCTGCCGCGCCGTCTTCTGCTCACTCGCCTTGGTTGCGAGTCAGGGCACAAGCAGATCCGCCTCAACCGATTCCGCCTCGGACATCCCGCACTTGCGCAAGCAGGGGACGGCGACCCAACTGATCGTGGACGGCAAGCCGTTCCTGGCGCTGGCGGGAGAGCTGCTCAACAACAGCGCCACCAGCATCGAACACATGAAGCCGATCTGGCCCAAGCTGGTCGAAACCCATTTCAACACCGTCTTGGCGGGCGTTTCCTGGGCCCAGATCGAACCCGAGGAGGGCCAATTTGATTTCCGTGTGCTGGACGGCGTGATCCTGGGAGCGCGGAGTCACAACCTGCGTCTCGTCCTTCTCTGGTTTGGAAGCTGGAAGAACGGTCTGTCCAGCTACCCGCCCGACTGGCTTAAGAAAGACTTCGAGCGGTTCCCGCGCGCCCAGGCCACGGAGGGCAGAAGCATCGAACAACTCAGCTCCTTCAGCGATGCCAACCGGGACGCCGATGCCCGGGCCTTTGCGGCCCTGATGCGGCATGTCAAGCAAGTGGATGGCCGGCAGCACACGGTCATCATGATCCAGGTCGAGAACGAAATAAACGGCCTCGACCACTCTCCCTTGGCCAACAAGGCTCGCGAAGGCGCGGTGCCGAAGGAGTTGATGGACTACCTTCAGAGCCACAAGGACACGCTGATTCCGGAGCTGCGCCAGGTGTGGGAGGCGGCCGGTTTCAAGACATCCGGGACTTGGGATGAGGTGTTTGGCAAGGGCGGCGGAGCGGACGAAATCTTCATCGCCTGGCACTATGCGCGCTATACAGGCCGGGTGGCCGAGGCAGGCAAAGCCGAGTACCCGATTCCGATGTACGTCAACTCGTGGGGGGAAGGATTTCCGAGGGCAGGCCAACGCGCCAACGGCGCCCCCAAGCCCGGCGTGATAGACGTTTGGAGAGCCGGGGCGCCGAGAATAGACATGCTCTCACCCGATATTTACGGCGGCGATTACGCAGGGATGTGCGCCGATTACACCCGTTCCGGAAACCCGCTGTTTGTACCCGAGACGGGGAATGGGCCGATCAACGCGGCCAAGGCGCTCTACGCCTTCGGACATCACGACGCCATCGGCTTCTCGCCCTTCGGCATTGACCGGGAGGACCGCCTGGGCAGCTCTCCCGATCTGGCGGGCATCTACGATATCCTCTCGCGGCTGGCGCCCCTGATTCTGGAACACCAGGGCAACGGCACGATGGCCGCCGTCATGCTGCGCTCGAATGACCCGCCGCAGAAGGTCGTGCTGGGGAATTACGCGCTGCAGGTCGCGTATTGGCCGATCCGTTATACGATGCCGCTGTTGATGCCAGGGGAACCACCGGCGGGACCCCGGCCCCCCTCGGCGGCGCTGATCATTGCGGCGGGGCCTGACGAGTTCTTCGCGGCCGGGAGCGGCGTCAAGATCACTTTTTCCTCGAATGCGCCGGGGCTGCCGCTTGCCGGACTGGGCACTGTGGAGGAAGGGACTTTTGTGAACGGCCGCTGGGTTCCCGACATCCGGCTCGCGGGGGATGACACCGGGCAGGGGGCGGATTTGTTCGAGATTCAGCGGCACATGGGCATCCAGCGCTTCACGCTCTACCGCTACCGTTGAAGGGGGGCAGGCGGAGTCTATGGGAAGAAGCCCGGCCAATTCAGAAATATGAAACTTGTTAAGAACACAAAGGAATAAATTATGAAACATCGAATCTTGTTTTGTTCCACTCTCGTATGCTCTCTCGCCTTGGCTGTCAGCCAGGAGAAGAGCAACTCCGCCTCCGCCGATTCAGCTTTGGACATCCCTCACTTGCGCAAGCAGGGGACGGCCACCCAACTGATCGTGGACGGCAAGCCGTTCCTGGCGCTGGCCGGCGAACTGCTCAACAACAGCGCCACCAGCCTCGAATACATGAAACCGATTTGGCCCAAGCTCGCCGACGCCAAATTCAACACCATCCTGGCGGGCGTTTCCTGGGACCAGATCGAACCACAGGAGGGGAAGTTCGACTTCACCGTGCTGGACGGCATCATCGGGGAGGCGCGGGTTTACAACCTGCATCTGGTGCTTCTCTGGTTCGGAACCTGGAAGAACGGTCTGTCCAGCTACCCGCCGGACTGGGTGAAGAAGGACTTCGAGCGGTTCCCGCGCGTCCAGATCGTGGGGGATAACACACCCTGGCCCGTGTTCGGAGGGCCGCGCACAAACTTCACCGGCAGTTTGAGCATCGAACTGTTCAGCACGTTCGGCGATGCGACGCGGGAGGCCGATGCGCGCGCCTTCGCCGCCCTGATGCGGCACGTCAAGGAAGTGGATGGCCGGCAGCACACGGTCATCCTGATCCAGGTGGAGAACGAAATGGGATTGCAGGGGGACACGCGCGACCGCTCGCCCGCGGCCAACCAGGCTTACGAGGGGCCGGCGCCGAAGGAGTTGATGGACTATCTCCAGATGCACAAGGGCGCCCTGATCCCGGAGCTTAACAAAGTCTGGGAGGCGGCCGGCTTCAAGACTTCCGGGACTTGGGAAGAGGTATTTGGCAAGGGCAGGCCAACGGAAGAGATCTTCATGGCCTGGAACTTTGCGCGCTACGTCAACCGGGTGATCGAAGCCGGCAAGGCCGAATACCCGATACCGATGTTCCTGAACTGCCCGCAGTTTGGTTTTGGCACGGCGCCAGCGCCGCTCCACGGCGGCGGACAGAGCGGCGGCGCCATGCCCGACGCGATGGATGTCTATCGGGCCGGGGCGCCGCTGGTGGATTGGCTCGCGGCTGACATTTACAACCCCAACTTCACCTGGTGTTGCGCCAAGTACAACCAATCCGGCAACCCGCTGTTCATCGCCGAGATAGGTGGCGGAGGAGACCTGAGCGCCAAGGCGATTTATGCCTTCGGGCGTCACGACGCCATCGGCTTTTCTCCATTTGGCATTGACAGGATGGCGGACAGCAATCCTGACCCGGTCGGCTATGGTCTCCTCTCGCAATTGGCGCCCATGATCTTGGAACACCAAGGCAACGGCACAATGTCCGCCGTCCTGGTGACCGCGACCAACTCGCCTCAGAAGATCGTGGTAGGGAACTACACGCTGCAAGTCGCCGTGGCGGGGGCGCGCGGCGCGGGTGGGGGGAGAGGAGCGGGTAGGGGGCGCGGTGCGGCTGGGGCGGGGGGTGCGGCAGGTGAACGGGGTGCGGCTGCCTCACCGGGCGCAACTGGGGAGAGGGGCGCGGCTGGAGCGCGAGGTGCGGCAGAAGCCGGGGGAGCGGTCGGGGCAACCCCAGCACAGCCAACCGCGCCGTCGGTGGCGATTTTCATCGCGACGGGGCCTGACGAGTACTTCATGGTGGGTAACGGCGTCACCGTCACCTTTTCTTCCAACACGCCCGGGACTCCGCTCGCCGGAATGGGCACGGTGGAAGAAGGCGCGTTTGTCAACGGCCGCTGGGTTCCCGGCCGGCAACTTGCGGGGGATGACACCGGACAGGGAGATGTTCTGAACCTGCGGAATATGGGAATCGTGCGCGTGACGGTGTACCGCTACCGTTGAGCGCAAAAGAGCAACTTGTTATCAATGCAAAGGAAATGACTATGAAACTTCGAAATTTGTCATGCCGCACTCTTCTTTGCTCTCTCGCACTGGTTGCGAGCCAGGGCACAAGCAGATCAGCCTCCAGCGATTTAGCATCGGAAATCCCTCACCTGCAGAAGAAGGGCACAGCCACCCAACTGATCGTGGATGGCAAGCCGTTCCTGATGCTGGCGGGTGAACTGCACAACAACAGCGCCACCAGCCTGGAGTACATGAAGACGATCTGGCCCGGCCTCGTCCAGGACAACTTCAACACCATCCTGGCGGCCGTTTCGTGGAACCAGATCGAACCCCAGGAAGGGAAGTTTGACTTTACGGTGGTTGACGGCGTAATCCAGGGAGCACGGGATCACAACCTGCGTCTGGCGCTTCTCTGGTTCGGAAGCTGGAAGAATAGTCTGTCCAGCTACGCGCCGGACTGGGTGAAAAAGGACTTCGAGCGGTTCCCGCGCGCCCAATTCGAAGGGGGCGTGAGCATCGAAGAGTTGAGCACCCTGGGGGAGGCGAGCCGGGAGGCGGATGCGCGGGCCTATGCGGCCTTGATGCGGCACGTCAAACAAGTGGATGGCCAGCATCATACGGTCATCATGATCCAGTTGGAGAACGAAGTGGGAATGCACACGGTTCTCTGCGACCATTCGCCCGCGGCCGTTGCTGCTCTTGCAGGGCAGGCGCCGAAGGAGTTGATGGACTACCTTCAGCAGCACAAGGAAACCCTGATCCCGGAGTTTCGCAAGGTGTGGGAGGCGGCCGGCTTCAAGACCTCCGGGACTTGGGAAGAGGTGTTCGGCAAGGGCGACAGCAAGGATAGCGTCTTCATGGCTTGGAACTATGCGCGCTATATGGGCCGGGTGGCGGAAGCGGGCAAGGCTGAATACCCGCTGCCGATTTTCGTCAACGCGGCGATGTACTCACCCGGGAGGGTCCCTGAGTTTACGCCCAGCCACGGCCGCCCGTGGGACGTGGTGATGGACATCTGGAGAGCCGGGGCGCCGCAGATTGACATAATCTCGCCCGACATTTACAGCGACAGGGACTTCGTGGCGTTTTGCGCGAAGTACACCCAAAATGGGAACCCGCTGCTCATACCCGAGACAGGCGGCGGGGCGGCCGGCGCCGTCAAAGCGCTCTATGCCTTCGGACGGCACGACGCCATCTGCTTCTCGCCGTTTGGCATTGACAGGATGGCGAGTAACGATCCTCTCGTGAGCGCCTATGGGATCCTCTCGCAACTGGCGCCGATGATCTCCGAACACCAGGGCAACGGCACGATGTCCGCCGTCATGATGAACGCGGGCGACCCGGTTCAAAAGGTCCCGGTGGGCAACTACACGCTGGAGGTCGCGGTTTTGAGGCCCCGAGGCGCGGCTGCGGCAGAACCATCGCCGCAAGCCACGCCCTCGGTGGGCCTGTTCATCGCGACGGGGCCTGACGAGTACTTCGTGGTGGGCAACGGCTTGACTGTCACCTTTTCTTCCAAAACACCCGGCACTCCGCTCGCCGGTCTGGGCACCGTGGAAGAAGGCACGTTCGTCAATGGCCGCTGGGTTCCCGGCCGCTGGCTCGCGGGGGATGACACCGAGGAGGGGGATTATCTGATCTTGCGCAATTTGGGCATCCTGCGTGTGACGGTGTACCGCTACCGTTGAACAGGGGAGCAACCTCAGTGATACTGGTAGAAGGTGACGCGCCAGATGGTGGGCGCGGGTGACATGCCGCCGGGCGCCGCGAACGGGGCGTTCCACCGGCCGCGCGATCCCAGGGGAATGACGGTGCCGGCTTGGTGGTTGGCCGCCGCGCCGGACAGATCGTCCTGGGTCAGGATGTCATCGCCGTTGAGGCGGTGAGACATGATCCATTTGCCGTCATTGAAATAGCCGCGGTCAATCGTGGCCGCCGCGGCGGTGTTGGCGCCGGGGATTGCGGGGGAAACCCGGAAGGGGAAGTTGCCATCGGTCGCGAAGTAGTACTCATCGGGAGCGGTATTGATGATGAGCACGAAGGGCGCGTCCAGGAAGAAGTTCGTTCCGGCGCCGGCGGCGGGTGGTGACGCCGCGGCTGCGCCGCCGCCCCGGCGTGAGCCTGACACCGGTGTGAAATCGAAAGTATAATTGCCCATGCCGATTTTCCCCGGATTCTGGCCCGGCGCCAGCGTGATCAATTTGATCGCATCCTTTTTCCCTTGGGCCTCCGCGATAGCTCCGGAGAGTTGGCCGACGAATGCAACCATCCGTGCAAAGGGGCTGTCCGGGTTCCAACTGTTGAAATTATCAATCCCCATGTGCGAGAAACAGAGGGCGTTGAGTTGGGTGAAGGCGTTCCAGCAATTGTTGGCATCCTGCCGGGTTTCGGGATTGAAAGCAGGATTGCCGTTGCGGGCGAAGGTCTGCATGATCCGGGAATAATCCGGCAGGTAGATGTCCGGCGCCAGGATGTCAATCGCGGGCGCGCCCGCGCGCCAGATGTCATGCACCAGCGGCTCAGGCCCGCCGCTCGGATAGTCGCCCGGGCCGTAATCGGTCGGATTGACCAGCCAAGCGTTGACGTACATGGGGAGCGGGTATTCCTTCTTGCCCTGCGCGGCGACATATCCGATGTAACGGGCGTAGTTCCAAGCCATGAAGATCTCGTCAGTGTGGTTGTACAATTCGGCGTCGGCGGCCCTGACGGGACGGGTGTTGTCGGGTCTCGGTGGCGATGGAGACGGGATGTTCTTGCCGAAGACTTCTTCCCAGGCGCCGGTAGTCTTGTTGCCGGCGGCGGCCCATATCTTCTGCAATTCCGGCAGCAGGTTGTCCTTGTGCTTCTGGAGATAATCCGTCAACTCCCGGGGTGCCGGTTTGGCAAAGGCCTCGTTGGCCGCGGGGCAACGATCGCGCGAGCTGGCCAGCACGCCCACTTCGTTTTCGATCTGGATGGCAATGACCGTGTGCTCCTTGGAATCCACTTGGCGAATGTGCTTCATGACGGCGGCGAAGGCCCGGGCGTCGGCGTCGCGATTGGCCTGGCTGAATGTGGAGAGGATTTCCAGGGTGTGGCCGGCGGCATCCGCCACGCGCGGAAAGCGGTCCTGATTGGCCTTGACCCAGCGCGGCGGATAGTGCGACATGCCGTTCTTCCAGCTTGCCATCCAGAGGAATATGAGCCGCAGATGGTTGGCGCGCGCGGCTTCGATCTGATAGTCCACCATCGAGAAGTCAAACTGCCCTTCTTGAGGCTCGATCAAATCCCAGGAGACGACGCTCAGGATCGTATTGAGATTCATTTTGGCCAGGCGCGGCCACGCCGATTTCATGGTCTCGACATCCGAGGAGCTGGAATTGGCCAGTTCGCCGGCGACGCAGATGAAGGGCCGGCCATCCACGATGAGCTTGGTCATGCCGTCGCGTTTTTCCAGGTGGGGGATGTCCGTCTCCGCGTTCGCGCAAATGAAGATCAACCCCATCAAAAAGGCCGGCAGCCAACTGGGCAGAATCGTCTTTTTCATGGTCAAAATCTTACGGTGGAGGGATGCGATGGAAAATCACTTGTTGATCCCGGCCATGATCTGATCGGTGATGGCCTTGACGGCGGCCTCGGCTTCCGGGTCAGATCCAGCGGGCCGCGATTCTTCTGGCGGAGATTGGCAGCTCGCGCCCGGGCGCCAATCGTTGTTGTCGCACAGTTCGCACTCCTTGAGGCCCTGGCGCGGATCGGGAATGCCCAGGCTCTGCTTGATCTTGAGCAAATCCTTGAGCTGCGCCGGGGTCATGGTATTGGCCGGCTTGCCCAATTGCGCGGCGACGAGGACGGTGCGGCAATAGGCTTCGAGGATTTCGATCTTGAAATAGGCGTCCTCCACGCTGTTGTGGCTCCAGGAAACCACGCCATGATTGGCCATGAGGATGACGTTGTGCTTCTCCACCAAATCGGCGACCAACCGCCCCATTTCCGGCGTGCCCGGGGTGCGGTAGGGCGCAATCGCCACAGAGTCGAACACCTCGTATTCGGGCACCATGCAGGTCGGCGGCTCGACTCCGGCCACGGCGAAGCCCGTGGCGTGGGGCGGATGACAATGCACCGTGGCGACCGCCTTGGGCTGGCGCTTCATCATTTGCAGGTGCATGAGAATTTCACTGGTGCGCTTCTTCGGGCCGCAAAGCTGGTTGCCCTCGAAGTCCACCAGGCACAGGTCGTCGGGCTTCATGAAGCCCTTGCTGACCAAGGTGGGGGTGCAGACGGCCAGGTCCTCGCCGGCGCGAATCGCCAGGTTGCCGCCGTTGCCATCCACGTAAGCGCGCTGCCACAAGCGCCGGCCGATCTCGCAGATCTGTTGCTTCAGGTTCTGGCAGTAACTCGAATCAAAAAAGGCTTCCAATTCGCACTTGGGGCTTTTGGACGAAAGGGGTTTGGCGGGTGGTCCGGAAAGGCCGGCCGATTGCGAACTGCGTCGCTGGGCTGAGTCTTTGCTTTCCAGGTCGCGCAGAAAATCACGGGCCGAAGGCGTCAGCAATCCATCCGGCGGGAGGGAAGCGACCCCCTGACCGCTGCGGACCATGTCCTGCAAATCTTTAACACTAATGACTTTTTTCATATTGAAGACGGATCGTAAAAAGTCTCATCCACCAACGCGGCGTTGATGGCGTCAATCGGGGTCGGCTGATCGAAAGGCTCCGACGCCTCGCGGCCTTCGATGAAGCCAATCGTCTGGCCGACGCCCCCGCCGAGATCGTCATAAACCACTAAACTCGGGTCCTGGCTCAAGCCGGAAGGGGGTTGCCTGCCGCGCTGGTAATGATTCCGGGTGAAGGGACTGACCATAAGCCAGCGCGCACCCTCCAGCCCGGGCAAGGTCTTGCCCAGGGTCACGTTGCCAATCACAGTGCCCAGTCTCATGCCGGCACCCCCTCTTGATTTTCGTCCAGGAGGCCGATGATCATCCAGCGCACCGGGCTTTTCCGGTCGCCGACGGCCTGGCGCGCCGCCGCGCCGTCGGACGAAATGATGACGCGCTGGCGCTTCCCGGCGCCGAGGAAGTCAATGGCCACCAGGGGTGCGGCGTGGGCCTCGCCCGCGCGGTTGATCGGCTGGCATATAACCAGCCGCCATCCCTCGAGGCTGGGATGCTTTCGAGTGGCAATCACATTGCCTTCAACGCGGGCCAGGAGCATGGCTCAAAAGATGCGCAAATTGTCCACCATCACGCAGCGGCGCAGGCGCGTGAAGGTTGCCGGGTTGGTCACGCCCTCGCCGGTCGGGGTGGCGATGGAATAACTGAGATAACCTTCGCCTCCCAGGCCGAGGCCCGCCGTGCAGGGGCCGTTCTTGACAAAAATAGTGGTGTCGAGCGCGCGCGCCATCAGGGTCATGTGTTCGACGTTGCTGGAGTGGATGATGCTGGTGTGGCGATACTGATGCTCCGATTTCCGGGCCGCCTCGATTCCTTCCTCCACGCTTTTCACGCGCACGACGGGAAGGAAGGGCATCATCTGTTCCTCTTGGACGAACGGATGGTTTTCATCCGTCTCGGCGAACAGCAGCGGCGTGTCCGGTTTCACCTCCACCCCGGCGGCATGAGCCAGGACCGATGCGTCCTGGCCGATGAAATCGCGGTTCACGCGGGCGCGCGCGCCGCCCCCCTCCGGCCCTTCCTGGAAGGTGAAGGCGGCTTTGGTGAGGAGGTCCAGTTGATTTGAACTCAGCCGCGCCGCGCCCTGCCGGCCCATTTCCGCCATCAGTTGGCCGGCCACATTGTCCAGGACGAAGAGCTGCTTTTCCCCGATGCACAACAGATTGTTGTCGTAAGCCGCGCCTTGAATGACCGACTTTGCCGCGCGCGCCAAACAGCAGGTGTCATCCACGAGCACGGGCGGATTTCCCGGGCCGGCGCAGATGGCGCGCTTGCCGGTCTGCATGGCCGCTTTGACCGCGCCCGGCCCGCCGGTGACAAGCAGGAGGCGCACGGCTTCGTGGCTCCAAATCGCCTTGAACGTGTCCAGCGTCGGGTGCTGGCAAAGGCAGATCAGATTCTCAATCCCAATTTCCTGGCGGATCGCTTCGTTGTAGGCGCGCACGGCCGCCGCGGCGCAACGGGCCGCGGCCGGGTGGGGATTGAAGACGACGGCGTTGCCCGCGGCGACCATGCTCACCGCGTTGCCACTGAGGGTCGGAATGGAATGAGTGCGGGGAGTCACCGCGCCAATGACACCGAAGGGGGCGTGTTCCTCAAGCGTGATTCCGTGGTCGCCGCTGCGGGCGCCGGGGCGAAGCCATTCCACTCCCGGCACCAGGCGCAGCAGGCGGAGCTTTTCGACCTTGTGATCCAGGCGCCCGATTTTCGTCTCCTCAAATTCCAGGCGTCCCCACTCTTCCGCTTTGGCGTCCGCGAGCATCTTGACGATGTCCACCACCCGTTCGCGCGCCGCGACCCCTTTCTGCCGCAATTGCAGGAAGGCGTCCTGGGCCGCGGCGCAAGCCTGGTTTGCGTCTTGAAAAAGGCCAAAGTGGCGCCGGCGGCCTCGCGCCGCGCAACCGCAGGATTTTTCCGGCGGCTTCTTGGGGAGCGCGGTCGCAGGACCAGCCGGAACGGGAAGGGCGGCCGCCCGCGCGGGAACGGCGCCATTCAGCCGCCCGATCACCTCGCTGACCACGTCACGAATCAACGTTTCGTTCACCGCGCTCATGGCTTGGAAAATCCCGCGTTACGGTGACCGGGCGTTGAAGATTTGTTTGCCGAGCACATCCACCGAATCAACGATGCCGATGACGACCGCATCCACCGGCGCGTCTTTCAGGTTGGGGGCGAGCCGCGCGGAACTGCCCTGGGTGTACATGACGAGTTCTCCCGTCCCCGCGCCAACGCTGTCCACCGCGATAATAGTGTTGACGACGGGACGCAGCTTCGCCGGGTCCTTGTCATCCACCAGTTGGGGACGAAGCACCAGCAGTTTGCGCCCGTTCATGGACGGGTCTTTCTTGGTGGCGACCACGGCGCCTTCCACTTTGGCGAGGAACATAAGGGTGATTGGCAAATCGTCCATCCTGCGCCGGTGGGGCCGCCGCGGCTCCCGCCGATTGGCCGGACATGCGATTGGCCGGTTAAGGGTTCACTTCTTTTTCGGCAAAACAACGGCGATGTCCTGATGCGGACGCGCGATGACATGGACGGTGACGAGGTCGCCTTTGATGGCGTTTATCGCCTGCGCGGCGGCGTCGGTCGCGGCTTTGACCGCGGCCACGTCGCCGACCACCAGCGCCGTGACGAGGGCATCGCCCACCTGCGTGATGGGGCCAGCCAGTTGCACGTTGGCCGCTTTGAGCATCGCGTCCGTCCCCTCGACCAGGGCGACCAGTCCGCGGGTTTCGATCAATCCTATTGCTTGAGACATAATAATTCTGTTGAGGGTTGACTTCTAAATTACTCCAGCCACTTGCCGAGAAGGTACAGTTCTTCGTGCGGACGCGCGATGACTTGAACGCTGATGACTTGGCCGACTTGGGCCGCCGCCGCCGCGCCGGCATCGGTCGCCGCCTTCACCGCCGCAACGTCGCCCCGGAAAAACGCCGTGACGTATCCGCTGCCGATCTTTTCCCAGCCGGACATGGTGACATTGGCGGCCTTGAGCGCGGCGTCGCATGCTTCGAGCAGCGCGCACAGGCCCTTGCATTCGATCATTCCAACTGCTTGCAGTGCCATAAAATATTCCTGGGTTGATGGTTTATCCGGGTTACTTGGCCTCCCGGGGTTCCGGGAAGAAGGCTTTGAGCAAATCCTCGTGCGGACGCGGGATGACGTGCGAACCGGCCAGTTCGCCGACGCGGCCGGCGGCTTTGGCGCCCGCGTCCACCGCGGCCTTGACGCTGCCGACGTCGCCTTTGCATAGGACCGTGATAAAACCGCCCCCGATGGGGATGGTCCTGACGATGCTGACGCTCGCCGCCTTGACCATGGCGTCGCTGGCTTCCACGCTGGCGGCATAGCCTTTTGTTTCGATCATTCCTATCGCTTCACTCATTTTGGTTCTCCTGTTTTTCGATTGGTGGATTGGGTCGGGTTATTTGAACAATTCGCAAGCCGTGTTGGGCTGCAGGTGGCAGGCGTTGCCCTCATCGGTGTCAATGTGAGCTTCCAGTTTGAAACTCGGATCCACGCGGCAATGCAGCCGGTCCAAAACCAGCCCGCATTCGCCGCCCACCCTCAGTTTCATGAAATCGCCGGGGCGCACGCCGTAAAACTCCGCGTCTTTCGGATGGAGGTGGGCGTGGCGCGCGGCGCGAATCACCCCTTCGGCCATTTCAAAAAAGCCGGCCGGCCCCATCAGCCTGCATCCGGGGGCGCCTTGGATATGGCCTGACAGACGCAGCGGAATCTCAAAGCCCAGCGCGATCGCGTCCGTGTAGGCCAGTTCCACCTGGTTGAGGCTTCGGCAAGGACCCAGAATGCGAAGATGGGAAATGACACGGCTGCGCGGCCCGATGAGTGTGACCGTTTCCTCCGCCGCGAATTGTCCCTCCTGATAAAGCCATTGGCGAACGGTGAGCTGATAGCCTTTGCCAAATAATTGTTCGACCGCCTGCGCCGTCAGATGGCAATGCCGGAGCCGCACGTTCACCACCAGCGGGTTGGGCGCGGAGGCCGTCTTGGGCAAAGGCCTGCCCATCCGTTGATAAACAGCTTGTCGAACCAAGTGTTCAACCACGGCGCGGGGCGGGGTTGGCGCATTCGCAGCCATTGCTGCGCCGGATTCTGATGGATTTTAAAGATTTGTCAATCTCCCTATTTCGGCAACAGGGCGGTCAAATCGTCATGCGGCCGGGCGATGACGTGGGCCGCCACCAGTTTGCCCAGGCTGCCGACCGCCCGCGAGCCTGCTCCCACCGCGGCTTTGACCGCAGCCACATCCCCGCGCACGATGACGGTGACATAGGCCGCGCCGATTTTTTCCTTGCCCACGAGCTTGACGTTGGCGGCTTTCAACATGGCGTCGGTGGCTTCGAGAACCGCGGTCAGCCCCTGTGTTTCGATGATGCCAATGGCCTCTTGTGTATTCATAGTTTTTTGGTTGGTGGCGGGAAAATCGGTGGGCAGAAGCTGGTCGCGTCCGCAGTACAGCGGATTTTGCGAGTTGGGAAAATCTATCATCGGCGTGAAACCGGCGTCGGGCAGTGACAGGCAGGAGGCCACGATTTTCGCGCCCAAGCCGGCGGCGTATTGTTGGGCGCGGTTGAGCGCGGCTTGCACGGCGGCGACATCGCCTTCCAACCGCACCAACATGCTCCCATTGCCGGGGCTTTCGATGCCCTGCAGCCGCACCCCCGCCGCCTTCACTGCCTGGTCGGCTACGAGCAGCGTCACGCTCAAGAACGGGATTTCAATGAGGCCCAGCGCCATGAGTTTTCCTTTTACTTGCCCAGGGTCTTCAACACCTCATGCACGATTTGATTCACGTTTAATCCCGCCGGGGCCGGCCTTTTGGGAGTGAGGCGGCAGGCGCCGGCGGCCTCGGCGAATCCGCACTCGGCCAGCAGGCAGGCGATCTTGCCGCGAATCCCTTCCAGATCGGTCTGCTCGCGCGGTGACAGCAATTGCCGCGTGCTGCCGAGGTCGAATCCGCGCAGCGACATGCCCGCGCGGAAACCTTCCGGGAAATTCGTGCCGTTCAGCATTGCGTCAATGAGGTCGAGCAGCTTGAGCTGGATGCGCCGCGCTTCGGCAATGTTTCCGGCGACCGACTCGCGGTAAAGTCTGACGATCACCTCCGGCACCACCCCGCTGCTGGCGATGGTCCCGCCGTCCGCTCCCATGAGCAGCGACGGGAAAAGCATCTCCTCGCATCCGATCAAACAACTGAAATCGGGCCGTTGCGGTTTGATGGCATGCAGCGTGCTCAAAAACCGTGGAAAATCCCGGCTGCTGTCCTTCACGCCGACGATGCGCGGACAATCCAGCGCCAGCCGCGTCAGCACCGGCACGCTGATCTCGTTGGAGTATTGCGGGATGTTGTAGAGGATGATGTCAATCGGCGAACGTTTCGACAACTCGCGGAAGTAATGTTCGATGCTTTCCTGGCTGACTTTGTAGTAATACGGCCCCGTGACCGAGACGGCGGCGCAGCCGAGGTCGGCGTAAACCCGGGACACATCGAGAATCATGTCCAGGTTCGCCTCCGCCGCCCCCGCCAGTATGGGCACACGCCCGCCATTTTCCTCCACCACGATCTGGATGACCCGCTTGCGTTCCTCCAGGCTCAAGCGGATGAACTCGCCCGTGCTGCCGTTGGGGTAAAGGCCGGTGACGCCTTTTTCAATCAGCCAGTTCACCATGCGGCGCAACTCGCCTTCGTTGATGCGGCCGTTCGCGTCGAACGGCACCAGGGTCGGTGTGAAAATGCCGGACAGTTTTGTCATGGTTCTTTTTCAAATCGCGGCTTTTCCGCGCCGCGAGTTGCGGCCGATAATAAAGACCAACCCTTCGGCTGTCAACGTCTGCATCCGCCTTGGCCGCGCGTTGGGAGCATTTCACATTTTTGGGTTCCCCTCTTAATCTTACTCCTAATCTTAATCTTAATCTCTTCTCCCTCCTCCGTACGGATTAGGAGCAAGATTAAGATTAAGAAAGAAAACCAAAAAAAGTGAAATGCACACCAAAAAGCCCCCGTCCGGCCTTGCGGCCGAACGGAGGCAAATTGGGGGCTGGGAGTTCGCCACTCTCTCTTTCCCACGCTGACATTAGGCGCGCCCTTGCGGGGCTGCCAGCTTCCCGACGCCATTCTCCACGGCAAGCGGAGTCGCCGGCCTCATAGCAGGGCCGTCCAGCGTCTTGCGGCGCTGAATCATCGAGTGAGGCCTCTTAGCTCGCTTGGGCTGGCGTTTGCGGACGCCGGCTTGCGAACCGGGTGAAGACAGGATTGTGATTGCGGGTCCGTGTCTTCACCGTTTTGCGCCGGGACGGCCACCGCTTTTGGCGGCGCGTTGGCCCGGTGCCACGGGTCTGACCTCTTATCTCTGAGGCTGCTTTTCGCTCACAAGCCAGCGGCGCCGTTTGTAACGTCGCCGGCCTTTTGGAAGTATTGACAGGCCAGGCCTGGGCCTGCTGATCTTCCCGGTGGGAGGCCCGCTTTGTCCCGCCTTTCGGCGTCTTTACGGCCTGGTTGAGGAGGCCGGGCGGGGCGCTCTTTCCGTGCTGATGCGCAGTAGCAACCGATTACCCTCCGGGTAACTGCGATTCCCCCAAGCCCGAAACCAGCCTGGGATACTTGACCCGGCGCAGAACGGTTTCTCCATCGTTCCTGGCCGCTCAGTTCCTGTTCGCGTTACTGACGGCGCGCGAACGCCGCCAGAGGAACTGGTGAATTTTGCCTCCGGTCTCCGCTCCTTGCAAAGCAGACTTAGAGGGGTTGGGCCAACCAGCCTGGCACGACCTTTCCCCAGTCACCTGGGATTATCCTTGGATGGCCCGCAACATTCTTGCGTCCGCCACGGGCATCCGGGTTCTTTCAATGAACTGGGCGGAGAGTAGCAGAGTTGGGAGAAAAGTGTACTAAATCTTATGCACAGGCTTGTTCACTTTCCCGGAGATTTATTCACAGGCGCCCGCCGCGCGAATCCTCAACAATGACGGGAGTTTCTGGCGCGGTGAGTCAAGTGAACACCGGCGCGCGAGGCGCCGGGCCGCGCCGGCGGTGGATAAGTTTTTTCCGCAAAAACAGCGAAAGACTGCCGGAGGCAGGCCGGAAGACTCGATTGGGTTGGCTGTTCATGGTCAAGGCAAAAAAATAACTTGATTAGGTTTGATTAGATTGAGGGGAAATGCCCCGGCCTTCCAAAAAGGCCCTCCCGCATTCGGTGAGGCAAATGCGGGAGGGGTGCGTTCGTTCCATGCCGCCGGCGGGGATTAACCCGCTTTGCTTTCATCCACCACCATGTAATGGCTGATCCAGCGGCTGCCTTCATTGCTCCACACATGGAGCAGCGTGATCTTGTCCTTGGCGTTTGAGGTTAGCTTCACGGCGTCCTCGGCCGATTTGACGGGCTGCTTGTTGATCTCCATGATCACATCCCCCTCTTTCAGCCCGGCGTCCGCGGCCGCCGAAGTCGGGTCCACTTGGGTGACGATCGCGCCCTGCGTGATTTTTCTGTCCACGGAGTATTGCCGGCGCGTCTGGGGATTCAGGTCCTTCACCTCCACCCCTTGCAGGGTGTCGCTGGAAGAATCCGACGGGCTGGCACTATTGTTCTTGGCCATTTGGGCCTCGCCGGGCACTTCCTGAACCGTCACGTCCACCGTCTTGGCCGCGCCGTCGCGCCAAATGCGCACGGGGACTTTTTCGCCGGGCGCCACAGTGGCCACTGCCAGGGAGAGCCGGCGCGAATCGGCAATCGGCTTGCCGTTGAACTGGAGGACGACGTCGCCGCTGCGCAAGCCGGCCTTGGCGGCCGGGCTGTTGGGCACCACATCATCAATGAGCGCGCCCTGGTCGTTCTTCAGGTCGAATTGTTTGGCCAGCGCAGGCGTGAGAGGCTCAATACCGACACCGATGTAGCCGCGGGTCACCTTGCCGTCCTTGACCAGGCTCACCATGACGTCGCGGGCCAGATCGGTGGGAATGGCCATGCCGATTCCCTCGTTGCCCCCGCTGCGGCTGAAAATGGCGGTATTGACGCCGATCAAGCGCCCATCCGTGTCCACCAACGCGCCGCCCGAATTGCCGGGATTGATGGCCGCGTCCGTTTGAATGAAGTCTTGATATTTCAAGTCCATGGCCGCGCGGCCGGTGGCGCTGATGATGCCCATGGTCACGGTTTGGGCCAGGCCAAAGGGATTGCCCACGGCCAGCACGACATCGCCCACCTCGATCTTGGAACTGTCCGCCAAAGTGATGGCAGGAAGGTCATGCGCGTCAATCTTCACCACCGCCACATCGGTTTCCTTGTCCTTGCCGATGACTTTGGCGGTGAATTCGCGGCCATCCTGCAAGGTGACTTTCACCTTGTCGGCATCGTCCACCACATGATCGTTGGTCAGGATGTAGCCGTCTTTGGTCACGATGACGCCGGAACCCAGGCCGTGTTCGGGCGGGGTGTACATGCGCTGTTGTCCGCCTCCGAACGGGTTGCCAAAGAATTGGCGGAAGAACGGATCGTTCATAAAGCCCGGCACGTTCCCCGTCACCTCTTTGGCGGCGGTGGTCACCTCCACTTTCACCACGCTGGGCATGACTCTTTTGACGACTTCGGCGTAACTGACGCCCGCCCTGGCCTCGCGCGCCAGCGGGTGGTCGTCAATGACCAGTCCCATGGACTTGGTCCTGGCCGAGGGTTGTTCGGCGGCGTGGGCCGTGAGTATCACGCTCACACCTGCCGCCAGCAGCAGGCCGCCGGTGAGGAAGGCGGCCCCAGTTTTTGGAATTCTCATTTTCATCATATCTGTTTCTTTGTTAAATGTTCACCGGCATCCGGTTTGATGGATAAACAGTGCCACAGCCACTTAACAGGAAACTTTCCCCAACATTACAAATTGGCAAGGTCCGGCGGGAGCGATCGGGGATGTCCCAACCCGGACATTTCATAGTCTGGCAGGGCGAAGCGGCTGCTTCGCCCTGATTCAGGGCGGCGCGGCAGCGCCGCCCTACCATTCAGGGTGTGGCAACTTCCGGCAGAGATATGAAATAGCCGGGCTAACCTGGAGCAATCTGAGGCAAGGAATTGACAATAGATGGTGAGTGTTCTCCCTGCCCGATCCCCATTCTCAGCAAGCAATGAGATTCTGTTTACTAACCATGGCGCTGCTTCCGCTGCTGGCCAGCGGCGCCGAGGCCGTCAAGGATTCCTGCTTCGATTGCCACGGCGTCATGGAAGGCACGAGCGCCGTCTTTAAGGACGACGTGCATTACCACAACACCATCAGTTGCGCGGATTGCCACGGCGGCGATCCCAAGGAAGACACCGCGAACCTCTCTATGAGCCCCGATCGCGGCTTCAAGGTGCGCGTCACCCGCCAGGGCACGCCCGACTATTGCGGGCGCTGCCACAGCGACGCCGCTTACATGGGCAAGTTCAACCCGCAACTCCGCGTGGATCAGCTTGCGTTATACCGCACCAGCGTCCACGCCAAGCAATTGGCCGCCGGCCATAAGGGCGCCGCCGAGTGCGTGGACTGCCACAGCGTCCATAACATCCGCGCCGGGAGCGACCCGCTTTCGCCCGCCAGCCCGCAGCATGTGACCGACACCTGCGCCAAATGCCACACGGCGGCGGCGGACCTGTTTCGCAAAAGCCCGCACGCGCGCTTCACCTCCCAACGGAGGCCCGGCTGCGTCGCTTGCCACGCCAGTCATGCCACCGCGCCTGCCGGCCCGGCCATGCTTACGGGCAGCACTTCCGTCTGCGCCCGCTGCCACAACGCCACCTCCGCCGGGGGAAAGGCCGCCGCGGAAATCGCCCAGTTTCTCGCCGGCCTGGAAGCGGCGGGGCCAGGCTCCAGCGACGCCCTGGCCCGGGCGCGCCTGGCCGTTCACTCCTTCGACGTGGCCGCCATCAAGCGGGCCGCCGAGCCTCCCGCGCCCGCCACGGATGCGGCGCCAAAATCACCGTAAGCCCCAACGGGAAGACGCATGGCAAGAATCTTCACTTTCAAGGCAGGGCAGAGATGCCGCTTTGCCCGGAAGTTTTGGGCGGCGCAGCAGCGCCGCCCTACCGACGACTTGCATTACGAGAGATAAAGAGCCACCTGAAAGGAAACATGCACCGAATGAACCGACGAGAGTTTTTGCAACGCTCTGCAGCCCTGGGCGCCGCCACCGCTTTTCCTTTGACCGCCTGGCCGGCAGAGGTCCGCCGCGCCAGCGACGTGATTGAGCTGGGGCCCCAAAAAATAAAGGTATCGCGAATGGCCATCGGCACCGGCACGACCGGCGGCGGCCGCAGTTCCAACCAGATGCGAAAGCTCGGCGCCGACGGCGTCGCCGACCTGTGGTGGAACGGCTACGACCAGGGCGTGTTCTTGCTGGATACGGCGGATACCTACGGCACCCATGACGCCGTCAAGGTGCTGCTCAAAAAAGTCCCGCGGGAAAAGCTCACCATCATGACCAAGACCGAAGCCCGCAGCGGCCCGCAAATGAAGGCCGATCTGGATCGCTACCGCCAGGAGATGGGCGTGGATTACATAGACATCGTCCTGCTTCACTGCGTCTTTGTTCCCAAATGGGACGAGGTCAACAAGCCCCAGATGGACGTGCTGTCCGAGGCCAAGGAGAAGAAGCTCATCCGCTCGGTCGGCATCAGTTGCCATTCCGTTGACACCATGAAGATCGCGATCAACAGCCCGTGGCTCGATATTTGCATGGCGCGGATCAATCCCGCCAGCACCCGCATGGACGCCGATACTTCTACCATAATGCCGCTCCTGGCCGAGTTGAAGGCCAAGGGCAAAGGGATCGTCGGCATGAAGGTCCTCGGCGAAGGCACGTTGGTCGAACATCTGGACGACGCCCTGCGTTTCGCCGTGACCAAAGATCTGGTCCACTGCTTCTCCATCGGCTGCGAGAGCCGCGCGGAGTTTCTGGACAATTTCGCCCGCATCGCCAAGGTGTCCCAACCCTCCTGACTGGTCGCCGGCTACGGCTGGTCCATCTCCTGAATGCGCAGGGCGTGGCGGCCGCCGGCAAAGGGAGTGTCGAGCCAGACTTTGACCATCTGCAAGGCCAGTTCCAGCGGTACCAGGCGCGCGCCCAGGGACAGCATGTTGGCGTCGTTGTGGGCGCGGGCCAGGCGCGCGGTTTCCAGGCTCCAACAGAGGGCGCAGCGGACGCCCCGCACGCGGTTGGCCACCATCGCCTCCCCATTGCCCGAACCGCCCAGCGCGATCCCCCGTTCGCATTCGCCCGACGCCACTGCCGCCGCCACCGGGCGGATGAAGAGGGGATAATCCACCCGCTCCAAGCTGTTGGCGCCGAAATCGCGCACCTCATGGCTCAGGGTTTGCAGGAAAGACTTGATCTTTTCCTTGTACTCGAAACCGGCGTGATCGGAACCGATGCCTATCTTCATAAATTGTCTTTTCTTTTATATACATCCACCAGAGGCCCCGTGCCGCTTTTTTCAGCCAGGGAAGCGCCGTCCCAAACATAATCGCTGCGGGTTGGGTAAATATAGGCGGTGCCGGCCCATTGATAAAAACGGCGCAGGTAGTCCAGGCTCCAGTCGTGCAGGGTTCGGTCCGCGCCAATCCAGTCCAGCCAGGAACTGGATACGCTGACCACCACCAGGAACTGCGGTTGGGCCGCTTCAATTTCGCCGATCATCTCCCGCTGGAACTGCCCGGCGTAACGGTGCAACTGCACCAGGTCGTACATGTAGATGAATCCGCTGGCGGAGCGGCGGTGGGAGTAGAAATAAATCTGCGGTTCGGAGCCGATCACCGCGAGGCGCGCCTCCGGCGCGGAATGTTCCCGGATATACCGGCCGATTTCCACCGATTCCACAAAAGGATTGCTGCCATAAATGGACCGGCAAGCAGCCTCCGGCCCCATCTGGAACCAGACGGCGCGCTGCTCCCAAATAAAAGCCGCGCAAGCCACGACAAACAACGCGGTCGGGGCCAGCCGCGCCAACGCCCACCGCGCCCGCTTCGCCGCCGCCGCCGCCGTGGTCACCGCCAGGGCGATCAACAAGCTGACCACGGGAAGCATGACGATGAAATAGTGCCGCGTGAAATAAAACGCCGCGGCGAAGGCCATCAGCGAAAACCCCAGTAGCGTCGTCAGAATGAATTTTCTGTCCGCGTTTTCCTTGTCCCAAAGCAGACAAACCAGGCCGGCCCCGGCCCAGGGCAGCGACCATTTCACCCAGCCGGAACTGTCAAGAAACGAAAGGAACTGGCCCCAGGCCATGGCGCCGTTCAAGATGCCGGCGTGGAGGCGGGCGTAGGTGAAGGTCCAGAACCAGAACCTTGCAAACACGCCGAGGCGCCAAAGGATCAAACAGGTCACCGCGAAGGGCAGGATCATCCCCGCCGAGAACAAACCGGTCTTGCGCAGCAACCGCCGCCACGCCACAGGCCGCGCCTGCGCGGCGTCCCGCAGCACCAGGCAAAAACCAAACAGGCCGAAATAGAGGCCGGGCTGTTTGCACAAAAACGCCAGGCCGAAACAGAATCCGCCCCAAAACAAACCCGCGCCCGACCCGGCTTCGCGGGCGCGCAGGAGCAGCAACAGCCCTCCCAGCGCGGCCAGCGTCACCAGGTGCGTGGCGTGCCCCGCCAGGCCGAGAACGCCGGGGCTGAGCGACAACAAGGCGTAACTCGCACAACTCACGATCGCTCCCCAAAAACCGGTCAGCCGCCGGGCGATGAAATAAAGCAGCGCCAGCGCGGCAAGGTTGGCGAGGAGAAAACCGAAATGAATTCCCCCGATGCTCTGCCCAAGCACCCCCATCATCAGCGCGTAGGCGGCATAGGTTCCCGGCAGTTTCATGTTCCACGCCATTTGATAAGGCGCAATGCCGTCCAGCATCAACTGGCCGGCGTAGGCATACTCCCCTTCGTCCCGTTCCAGGGGAATTTGCAGCAGGCGCAGCCGCACGAACACCACCAGCGCGACCATGGCCAACAGGGCCAGCGCGCCCCACCAGGCGCCTCGCGCGGGCAAAGATGGCGTGTCGCGGTTCACAATTCGCCGCGCGCCGCTCCATGCCGCGCGCCGCGCCTGCATCCACTATCCAGCCGCGCCCCGGAAAGCAATCCTCATTTGCCCGGGCAAGGCGTCGAGGGCGGCGGCGAAAAAGGTAGGGCGGGCACTCCGCTGCCCGCCGCGGCGCGCACGGAGTGCGCGCCCCACCATCCATGACTGACGCATGACTTGCCCTTGGAATTGAGATTGACACCGCTCATAAGAGGAGAACGGGCTGAGGGTTGTCGTTTGCCGCCTTCGGCACGACCCCGGCAACTGAGATGGAAATCCTGTCGAGCACCCGCGCCGGCGCAACGCCCAGCGCGAGAATCCCGGTGATGAGCAACACGCACAAGGCGCGCGTCGGCCAGTCCAATCGAATCGGCGGCAGATCGCCCGGATCGCGGAACCAGGCCTCGCGCACCACGGCCAGGTAGTAATAGACCGCAATCGCAGTATTCACCACGGCGATGACGACCAGGGCCAGATGGCCTTTTTTGGCCAAAGCGGCGGAAAGCAGGCTGAGCTTGCCCATGAACCCGACAAACGGCGGAATCCCCGCCAGCGCGAACACGCCCACAGCCAGCGTGACCGCCAGCAACGGCGACCGGCGATGCAGCCCGGCAAATTGCTCGATGGCAACATTAGTCCCGTCCCGCGAGACTTTGCAGACGACGACGAAGCAGGCCAACACCATCAGCAGGTAGCCGATGATATAATAGAGCGCCGCCGAATAGCCGAGTTGGTCCATGGCCACGAACCCCACCAGCGCGTAGCCCGCGTGGGCAATCCCCGAAAAACCCAGGAGCCGCTTGAAATCCTTTTGCATCAGCGCGATCAGGTTCCCGTAAAACATCGAACCCACCGCGAGGAGCGTCAGCAGCAGCGCCACCGCGCGGTTGTCCGGTGGCGCCAGCGCCACAAAGCGCACCAGCACCGCCACGCCGCCGACCTTGGGCAAGGATGCCACCAAGGCCGCCGTCTCATTCGCCGCGCCCTGATAGACATCGGGCGACCAGAAATGGAACGGGAATATCGCCAGCTTGTAAAACAAACCGCAGAACATCATCGCCAGGCCCACGATCACCAGGGGTGAGTCCATGAGCGGCTGCAGCCGGACCAGCAGCGCGGGCAGCGAAGTCGTCCCGGTCAATCCAAACAGGTAGCTCATGCCGAAAAGCATGATCCCGTTGGCCGCGATGCCGAACATAATGTACTTGATAGCCGACTCCATCTGCGTCCGTTGTCCTTCCCGCTCGCGCCGCATCGGCACCATCAAATAAAGCGGGAAGGCCGACACCTCCAAGGCAATGACCAGCGTGATGAGATCAACGCAGCTCACCAGCATCATCAGCCCGCTCACGCTGACGGCCAGGAACAGGTAATATTCCGGCTTCACTTCCTCCCGGATGTCTTCCAGCCCGCCGCTCAACAGCACGATCAGCATGAACCCAACGGAAAACACCACTTTCAAGCCCTGAGAAAACAAATCCACCCGATAGGCGCCACGGAACAGGGTCGCTTCCTGGCCGAGACAACACACCGTGGTAACAATCGCCGCGAGCGATGTCGCCAGCGCCAGGCGGCGGGCCAGCCGCGCGCGCGATTGGCCGAGGCTGACCACAAACAAGCCCAGCGCCCCGCAGAGCAGGACCAGTTCCGGCGCAAAGGCTATGAGGTGTTGAGCGGTGGTCACGGCTTGGTATCCGGCAAATTCACGGGCGCCGCCAGCGGGACTAGCCCGGACATTTCATAGTCTGGTAGGGCGAAGCTGCTGCTTCGCCCTGATTCAGGGCGGCGCGGCAGCGCCGCCCTACCATTCAGGGTGTCGTAACTTCCGGCAGAGCTAAGAAATATCCAGGCCAGGGCTAGTTTCTTCCCGCCCTCATCTTGCGGAGCCAGCAGCGCGGCGCCGCCGAACGAACCGCCTTGATTGATGACATTGTCCACGCTGGCGTGCATCACCCTGGTAAACGGCTCGGGATGCAGCCCGATCCAAAACACAAACACCAGCAGCGGCGCCAGCGTCAGGATCTCGCGCCACCCCAGATCGCGAAGCTGGGAGTGATCCGGGTTGTGCGTGCCGCCATAGGCGATCTTCTGCAACATGCGCAGCATGTAAGCCGCCGCCAGCACCACGCCGGGCACAACAAAAACCATCATCGTCTTCGAGACCGCAAATCCCCCGCACATGACCAGGAACTCGCCAATGAAGCTGTTCGTGCCGGGGAAGGCCAGGGAGGAGAGCGCAAAGACGCCGGCGAACATCGCGAAAACCGGCATGGCCTTGCCCATGCCCGCCGCCGCGCCCAGATCGCGGCTGTGCAGGCGCTCATAGATGATGCCAACGACGATGAACAGCGCCCCGGTGGTAACGCCGTGATTGATCATCACCAGGACCGCCCCTTCAATTCCCGCCTTGTTCAGCGCGAAAATGCCGAGCGTCGCGAACCCCATGTGGGCCACGCTCGAATACGCCACCAGCTTCTTCAGGTCCGTTTGCGCCAGCGCCGTCAGCCCGCCGTAAAGGATCGCCACCACCGAAAGCACCAGGATGAACGGGGTGAACACTTGCGTCGCATAGGGCGTGATCGGCAGGGAGAAGCGCAGGAACCCGTAGGCGCCCATCTTCAGCAGCACGCTGGCCAGCAGCACGCTGCCCGCGGTCGGGGCCTCGACGTGGGCCGCCGGCAGCCAGGTGTGAAACGGCACCATCGGCACCTTGATGGCAAACGAAATAAAGAACGCCGCGAAAATCCAGCACTGGAAGCCATGCGGAAACGAGCGCCCCATCATGTCGGGAATGCTGAAACTGCCCACCTGCCAACGCAGCGCAATGATCGCGACCAGCAGCAGCACCGAGCCGGCCATGGTGTAGATAAAGAACTTGAGCGCGGCGTAGATCTTGCGCGGCCCGCCCCAGATGCCGATGAGCAGGGCCATCGGGATCAGCATCGCTTCCCAAAAAATGAAGAAGAGAATGAAATCCAGGGCGCAAAAAACGCCCACCATGGCCGTCTCCATGATGAGCAGGCAAATCATGAACTCCTTCAACCGCGTCTGGATGTAGCGCCAGGAAGCCAGCACGCACAGCGGCATGATCAGCGTCGTCATCAGCACCAGCAGCAGGCTGATCCCGTCAATCCCCACGTCGTAATTGATTTGCAACGCCCCGATCCACGCGGCCGTTTCCCGGAACTGGAAGTTGGAGGTGGAAACGTCAAACTGCCAGTAGAGCGCCAGCGAGAAAATGGCCGCCGCCGAGGTGAAGGCCAGCGTCCACCACCGCAGCAGCCTTTCGTTCTTCATCAAGGCCGCCACCGCGGCGGCCAGCAGCGGGCTGAAGATCAAAATGCTTAAAATGGGAACAGACGCGCTCATGAGAGGCCCACAAAAATCACATAGGCGACAATCAGCACGGCGGCCACCGCGAACGAGATCGCCAGGTTCTGCTGCATCTGGCCGTGTTGGGCCAAGCGCAGCCGGCGGCCCACCCCGCGGACGCCTTCCGCCAGGCCGTCCACCGCGCCGTCAATTATTTTGTTATCGAACAATCCAGCCACCCGCGCCACAACCATCAGCGGAACCAGCCCGGCCAGCCGGTAAAGTTCGCCCACAAAAGTGTCCGCCATCTGGAATGGCTTGCGGGCCAGCCAGAGGAAAGCGCGGCCGCCTTTGCGATAGAACCAATCCAGGTCCAGGCTGATGGTCGGATCGGGCACCAGCTTCTTGAGCAGCAGGAAGAAGCCGACGGCGGTGAAGAGCAGAATCTGCAGCGTCTCGGATATGTGGTAGGAGTTGTAAGGCACATACTTCATCGCCTCCTCGGGATAGGGCAGCATCTTGTAGAGGTAGGGGGTGTAGCAGCCGATGAAGATGCAGAGGGCCGAGGCCAGCGCCATCGCCGCGATCATGTTTCCGGGCGGCTCCGCAGCCCGTTCCCAGGTCTCTTTCTTGGGCTGATTCTTGCCGAACCAGATGAAGTACGGCACCTTCAGCCCGGTGTGCAAAAATGTGCCGGAGGAGGCGAGCAAGAGGAGGAAGCCGACCCACAGCTTGTGCTGCTCAAAGCCCGCCTGGACAATCATGGACTTGCTGACAAATCCGCTGAAGAACGGGAACGCCGAAATGGAAAGGCCGCCAATCAGGGTGAAGACGAACGTCCAGGGCATCTTCTTCCACAGTCCGCCCAGCTCGGTGAATTTGCTTTCCCCCGTCATGTGCAGCACCGCGCCGCAGCCCATGAAGAGAAGCCCTTTGTAAAGAATATGGGCGAAGGCATGGGCGCAGGCACCATTGATCGCCATCTTTCCCATCGCCGAATCCGTGCCCAGCCCCACCGCCGCCACCATGTAGCCGACCTGGCTGATGATGTGGTAGGCCAGCAGCCGGCGGCAGTCGTTCTCCAGCACGGCATAGACCACGCCGTAGAGCGCCATGATCACGCCCAGCGGCACCAGGATTTCCATCCCGGCCATGCTCCGGCACAAGGCATACACGGCCGTCTTGGTTGTGAAGGCGCACAGGAACACCGACCCGTTGAACGTGGCCTCGCCGTAGGCATCCGGCAGCCAGGCGTGCAGCGGCGGCACCGCCGCGTTCAAAATGAAGCCCACCATGATCAGGTAAATCGCCGCGGTTGGATGCTGGACATCGAGATGGTCGAAGGCCCAAATTCCTTTCACACCGCCAAACTTCAACACCATCCCCGCCAGCAGCGCCAACCCGCCCGCCACATGCACCAGCAAATAGCGATAGCCCGACGCCAGCGATTCCGGGCGGCGCCGGAACCAAACGAGGAACACCGACGAAAACGCCATCACTTCCCAGAACAGGAACAGGGAAATGAAATCGCCGGCGTAGATCGCGCCGATTGAGCCAGCCACATAAATCCAGGCGGCGATATGCTGGGTGTTCTCTTTGACATGCAGCCCGTAGAGCGTTGCCAGGATGCACATCAGGCTCATGATGTAGCCAAAGACCGTGCTGAGCCGGTCCACCCGCCCGAACACCAGCACCCAGTCCTGGATATGCACCTCGCCGAACATCCCGGGCGCCATCGTCAGGATGCGCGCAAACAGCAGCGCCGGCACCAGCAGCAGGAACCCCTTCTTCAATCGCGCCGGCACCACCGGCAGCAGCAGCGCGCCGGCGATCAGGATCAGCGAAGGATGGAGCCAGAAGTTATTCATCGTAGTAATCTTCGCGCCGCATAATCCCGGCGTGCCCAAACCACTTCGACACGATGATAATCAGCACGCACCCGACGAAACCGAACGCGGCCCAGAAGGCGGGAAAATGTTCCGCTTTGGTGTGCGCGTGCTCCTTGTCAACCAGCCCTGGGATGGCATCGAGCACAACCAGCACGGCCAGCGCCATGCAGGCAATCCACACCACCGCCTTTAAACGCTTCCTCAGCCATTCAATCAATTTGACGAGTTTCATATAATCAGGTGAATAAAGCGCATGAAGAACCCGGGGCACGTCCCAATCACCACCGAGATCACTGCGGTAACCGCCAGGGGAATAACCAGCAGCGGGTGCGCCTCGCGGTAATGGTGGTCCAGATCGGCCTGCGAGGTCTTGCCGAAGAAGGCTTGATAGACCACCGGCGCGAAATAGGCCGCGTTCAGCAGCGTGCTCGCCAGCAGCACGACGATGATGCCGATCGAGCCGGCGTCAAAAGCGCCGTTGAGCAAATACCATTTCGTGACGAATCCGGCCACTGGCGGCGCGCCGATCATGCTGAGCGAGGCCAGCGCGAAGGCGCCGAAGGTGAAGGGCATCACCCGCCCCAGCCCGCTCATCTCCGAGATGTTTTTCTTGTGCGTCGCCACGTAGATCGCGCCCGCGCAGAAAAACAGGGTGATCTTGGAAAAGGCGTGGTTGGCGATATGAACCAGCCCGCCTTCGATCCCGGCCGGTTTGAGCAGCGCCACCCCCAGAATAATGTAGGAAAGCTGGCTGATGGTCGAATAGGCCAGCCGCGCCTTCAAATTGTCCTTGCTCAACGCCACGATTGAGCCGGCCAGAATCGTGAACGCCACAAAATAGGCCGTCGGCAGACCCAGGTGCAGCGCGTTCATTTTGTCAACGCCAAACACGTAAAGCATGACGCGGACGGTCGAGAACACGCCCACCTTGACCACCGCCACCGCATGGAGCAGCGCGCTGACCGGCGTTGGCGCCACCATCGCGCTCGGCAGCCAACTGTGCAACGGCATCACGGCGTTCTTGGCAAACCCAAGAATGCAGCAGACATACAGCGCCACGACGATGCCGTTGTGCATGGTCGCCGGCAGGATTCCGGTGTAGATATTCGTCGCGAAATCCAGCGTGCCCGATTCCACGTAGATCAGGACCATCGCCGGCAGCACCAGCCCCTTGGCTGTCCCGGTCAGGTAGGCCAGATACTTCCGCCCACTCTCATAGCTCTCCTCGTCCTGGTGATGCGCCACCAGCGGATAGGTGCAGATGCTGACGATCTCGTAAAACAGATAGAGCGTGAGCAGATTGTCCGAAAAGGCGACGCCGATGGCGCCGAACAACGCCAGCGCAAAGCAGGTGTTGAACCGCGTCTGCGCGTGCTCCTCCAGCCCGCGCATATAGCCCGCCGAGTAAAACACCGTCACCACCCACAGAAACGAGGCCGAGACGGCGAAAACCATGGAGAGCACGTCGGCCCGCAACGACACGCTCAAGCCCGGCAACAACTCGAAGGCGGTAAAATGCAGCCTGTGCCCGGCGTAAATGGCCGGAACCAGCGACGCGGTGATGCCGAACAACGCCGCCGCCGCCAGGAAGGAGCAGGTTTCCCGCGCGTTCGGCCTTTTGCCGTTGGCCATGACCAGCCCCGCCCCGATCAGCGGCGCCAGGACCGCCAGCAAAAGTCGAATGTCTTCTCTTGGCGCCATGGGGTTATCCCTGCAACTCGGCCAGATCCTTCGTCGTGACGGATCGGTAATTGCGATAAACCGCGAGCATGACGCTCAGGGCGATGGCGACTTCCGCCGCCGCCAGGCCCATGATGAACAGCACGAAAATCTGCCCGACCGCCGGGTCCTGCGCGGTGAACCGGCTAAACGCCATCAGGTTCAGCGAAGCCGCCGAAAAAATCAGCTCGCCCGAAATCAGCATCCCGATCAGCGTCCGGCGGCGCACCAGGCCATAAATGCCGATGACCAGCAGGAGCGCCGCCATCAACAGGTAAATGTGCAGGTCGTCATAAAGCGGTTGGGTCACGGCTTGGTCCTCCCTGCGCGCGCAATGGCCAGCGCGCCCACGATGGCCACGAGCAGCGCCAGCGAGATCAACTCGAAGGCCATGCTGTAGGTCGTCAGCAGGTGAAGGCCAATCGCGCGGATTGACCCGCTCTGCTTCAGCGCCGCATCCGGGTTTGTCCAAGTCGAGACCAGGACCAGCCGCGACAGCGCCCAGAACAGCCCCGCCACCACCGCCAGGGTGGTTCCTCCCCATTCGAGCGTCGCCGTCCGCTTTTCGTCGTTGGCCGGCTCATCCGGCTCGACCAGCATGACCGCAAACACAATCGTTACGCACACCGCGCCGATGTAAATCAGAATCTCCATCAGCGCCAAAAACGGGCTGTGCAAAAAATAGTAAAGCCCGGACAAGCCGAGGCAGCAGATGGCCAGGCCGCAGACGCTCCGAATCAATCTCGCGCTCAAGACCGCGAGCAACGCCCCAGCCAGGGTCGTGGCGAGCGAAAAGAAAAAAATCGCGTTCAGGACCAGGGTTGTGTTTAAGAAATGGCTCATGGCGCATCCACTTTCACAGGCTCCCTTTTTGGCGGATCGGATATTGGCGCGGCCGCGGCAGGCTGGGGCATCGGCGTTGGCGCGGGCGCGGCTGGTTCTGTTTTGACGGGCTGGGCCCGCGCCGGCGCCGCGAGCGGCACTCCCGCTGCTGGCGCCTCGGCCTCCAATTTCGCGAACAAGTCCATGATGAACTCTTCCTTGCGCAGCCCCGCCAGGTTGTAGTCGCGCGAATACCGGATCGCCGCGTCCCGGCACGCCTCCACGCACGCCCCGCACAGGCTGCACTTGGTGAAGTCCAGCTTGTACACCGTCACGGACTTCTTCTTTGCCCCCTCGATCTTCGCGCCATCCACGATGATGCAGTCGCTCGGACACGCGCGCTCGCAAAGCTTGCAGGCATAGCATTTCGCCTGGCCCGTCTCCGGGTCGCGCACCAGCTCGATGTGCCCCCGGAAACGCGCCGGGATCGGCAGCGTTTCATGCGGATATTGCACCGTCACCGTCCGCTTGAAGAATTGGCCGATGGTGATTCTCATGCCCGTGAGCAGGCTGTTGAATCCAAGGGCGATCTCTTTGAACGCGTTCTTCATACACGAGCGAAAATCTTTATCATTGCGCTGGTCAGGATCAGGGTGAACAGCGACACCGGAATGAGAATCTTCCACGACAAATTCAGCAGGCTGTAAAACTGGGTCCGGGGAAACGTCCACCGCACCCAGACGACGGAAAAAACCAGGAAATACATCTTGGCCAGGAACCAGAACAGCCCGGACCAAATCCCCACCGGGCTTTGCCACCCGCCCAGGAACAGCACCGTCGCCACACTGCACCCCAGCAGGATATTGGCGTACTCCGCCATGAAAAACACGCCAAACCCCATCCCCGAATACTCCGTATAAGCCCCCGCCACCAGCTCGCTCTCCGCCTCGGCCATGTCGAACGGAGAGCGATTGGTCTCCGCCAGCATGCAGATGTAAAGAATGAGAAAGGTCACCGGCGCCAGCGGGTTCACATCCCAGCGAAACAAGTTCCACCGCCAAAAGCCCCCCGCCTGCTGCCGCACGATCTCGTTCAGGTCCATCGTCCCCGTCACCATGATCATCGTGATCACGACCAGCAGCGTTGGAATCTCATAGGCCACATTCTGCGATACCACCCGCGCCGCCGAAATGATGGCGTATTTGTTGCGCGACGACCAGCCGCCCAGCATGATCGCCATCACGTTGATGGATCCCAGCGCGAAAATCAGCAACAACCCCGCGTTGATGTCCCGGCCGAAAAGCTTCTCGCTGAAAGGAACCACCGCCAGGCTGATTAAGGAGGGCGCCATCACCAGCAACGGCGCCACCCGGAATAACGTCGCATCCACCCCGTCCGGCATGATCAGTTGCTTGGAGAGCAGCTTGACGGCATCGGCAATCGGCTGGATCAGGCCGGCGTAGCCCACTTCCGTCGGGCCTGGCCGCCGCTGGAACCGGCCCGCTCCCTTGCGCTCCACCCACACCAAGTAGGCCGCGTTCAGCCCGACAAACGACATGATCAAGAGCAGCGCCAGCCCCAGCCGGAACGGCTCAGTGGAGATAATGTGGAGCAAGTTGGCCATGAAGAGGGCGGTTGCGTCATTATCGGTCTATGTCCGGGATCACCAGGTCCAAACTCCCCATCAGCGCCAGCGCGTCCGGCAGCAGCATCCCGCGGCTGGCCTCCTCGAACAGGCTCAGATTCGAGAGCGATGGGCTTCGCAGCTTCACCCGGTAAGGAATTTCTTTTCCATCGCTCACGATCCGCACCCCAAACCGGCCTCGTGCCGCCTCGACGGCGTAGCAGTAATCGCCCACCGGCAGCTTGAGGATGCGCGGCACTTTCTCCGCCATCACCGGGCCGGCCGGCAATTTGTCCAGGCCTTGCTCGATGATCCGCAGGCTTTGCGCAATCTCCTCCATCCTCACCAGGTAGCGCGCCTTTGAGTCGCCCTCGGGAAATGTCGGGGCCATGAAATCAAATTCCGAATAGACCGAATACGGCTCGATCTTCCGCACATCATACGCCACCCCGGAACCTCGAATGACCGGGCCTGTCGCCCCGTATTGGCGGCACATCTCGGCGCTGATCGGCCCGATCCCCTCCAGACGTTTGCGGAAAATGATGTTCTCCGTCACCAGTTCGCGGTACATCTTCAGCCGCGGACGCATTTGCGCCACAAACTGGCGTGTTCCCTTGAGAAACGCCTCGTCCACATCGTTGTAGAGGCCGCCGATGCGATAGTAGGAGTAGGTCAGGCGCGAACCGGTGATGCCCTCGAGCAAATCCAGAATCTTCTCCCGGTCGTCAAAGGCATAGAGCAGAGGTGTGAACCCGCCCAAATCCAGCAGGAACGCCCCCCACCAGACGAGATGGCTCGAAATGCGGTTCAACTCGGAGGTGATGACCCGGATATACTCCGCCCGTGGCGGCACTCGGAGCTTCGCGGCGCGCTCGATCGCCCCCACAAACGCGTGCGTGCAGGTCATCGCTGACAAATAATCAATGCGGCTGGTGTTGGGCAAAAACTGGGCGTAAGTGCGGTTCTCGCCCATCTTCTCCTGCATCCGGTGGATGTAGCCGCAGACCGGTTCAGCCCGCACGACATACTCGCCGTCCATGGTCATCTTGACGCGCAGCACCCCGTGCGTCGCCGGATGCTGTGGGCCGAGATTCAAGACAAACGTCTCTCGCGGCGTCTCCACGGGGCTGGCTTGCACGGTGGTCACGCGACAAAATCCTTCCTCAACGGATGGTAAGTGGCGTCTTCCGGCAGCAAAAACGGCGTCAGATCCGGGTGTCCCGTAAAGCGAATGCCAAAGAAATCGTGCGTCTCGCGCTCGTGCCAGTTGGCGCCGGGATAAACGCCCGAGATGGTGGCGATTTCCGGATTGTCCCGCGGGATGCGCGTTCGCACCGCCACTCGCAACGCTTCCTCAAGGCGAAAAAAATCATAGACCAATTCCATTTGCCCTTCTGCCATCCAATCCACCCCTGTGATCGTGTCCAGCACAAACCCTGCCCCGTCGAGCAAAGCCGCCGCCTCAACCACCTTGTCCGCCGCTATGACGGCGTCGAAGTGGCAGCCTTTCGCCGCGTAATCCACCGGCTGAAACGGAATCGAGGGAGGGAGCTTCGGGTTCATTGGGGGGGCACCACCGGCCAGCGGCGTTTGCCGGTCAGTTTTTCTTCCAGCTTCAGCAACCCTTCAATCAGCGCCTCCGGCCGCGGCGGACAGCCCGGGATGTACACGTCCACCGGGAAGAGCTTGTCCACGCCTTCGATCACCGCGTATTGGCCCGGAAAAACGAACGGCCCGCCCGAAATGGCGCAGTTGCCCATGGCGATCACCCACTTCGGCTCCGCCATCTGGTCGTAAAGGGTCTTGACGGCCAGGGCCATTTTCTTGTTGACCGTGCCGGCGACGATCATCACATCCGCCTGCCGCGGCGAGGGCCGGAACACTTCGGCGCCAAACCGGGCCAGGTCGAAGCGGGAAGCGCCCGCCGCCATCATCTCGATGGCACAGCAGGCCAGTCCGAAGGTCAACGGCCAGAGCGAGTTAGCCCGGCCAAGCGCCAGCAGTTCGTCGAGCTTGGCGAACTTTACGCAGGGCGGACAGTCTTTCAGGATTTGGGCGTCGTCTTGCGGTTCCACTCGAAAACTCCTTTGTTCCAGGCATACACGATGACCAGCGAAAGCATCCCCACGAAAATCAGCAGTTCGACAAAATCGCGGATGGGAAATGCGCGGTTGTTGGGTAATTCCCGGTTGTAAACCAGCGCCACGGGAATCAAAAAAAGCACGTCCACCGCGAACGCCACAAAGACGATGGCATACAGGTAATAGACCGCGCTGTAGCGGATCCAGGCGTCGCCGATCGGTTCCATGCCGCACTCGATGTACTGGCCGGTCTTGTTGGCCACGTTGCGCGTCCCCCGGCTGGCCAGCAGCCGCGCCGTGATGATCGGCCCCAGCGTAAAGACCAGCCCGGCCAATCCGAAGGCAACCACATAGATCAAATCACCTGTAAATGCATCGTCCATATTCCAACATATTACCGTTCTTAACGTGCGGCCAAGGCTTGCCCGGAGCTATACAAAATGTGCTAAACCCTCAACATTTCTTGCGATGCCCAGGTTAATTCTGTTTCAGCCGGGCGGGCACGGCAGTGAAAATTAGCGATGCGTATCTTATCACAGCATGGAATAAGCAAATTTGATGTTCTTCCTGCCGGTGCGCCCCGACTTGCTGAATCCTCAACATTTCTTGCGATGCCCTGGCTAATTCTGTTTTAGCCAGGCGCACACAACAAGCAAAATCAGTTATGCGCATCTTGAAACAGCATGGCATAAGCAAATTTGATGTTCTTCCTGCTGGTGCGCCCTGGTTTGTTTGGGCTGTGGCTCTTTCTTTGCCTCGTTGGGTCCGGTTAACGAGCCAGGTGGAGCAATCGTGAGTGTTGAATGGTGCGAGGGAAAGTTGGCAGGGGCAGAACCGGTATGCATGGGAATTGGGGTCGGATTTGCCCCCAACGCCCAGGGTGACGGCTTGCGGATTCGGATGTGCGTTCTTATTTCGGTGCCTGGGAGTGGGCTTCGACAAACCACAGCCATTTGTCTATGCCGCGGGAAATCTCCGTGAAGATGTCCGCCGTGTCCTTGTCGTCCATACCGTCCGCCTCATCAATGGTGGCGCGGGCCGACTTTCCGAAGTCGGAAAGGGCGCGGGCCACGGCCTCGACATGAGCCGCGCCTTCCGCGATGTCGAGCGGATACTCGGCCAGCCGCGTGCGCGCCGCCGCCATGCGGGCCGTGCCTTCGGCAACGCCGCCGAGTTGCACGATGCGTTCGGCAATGAGGTCCACGTAGGACTCCACGTCTTCGGCCACCTCGTCAAAGAGCTTGTGCAGTCCGATGAAGTTGGGTCCCTTCACGTTCCAATGCGCCTGCTTGATCTGCGAATGCAAATCAAAGGCGTCGGCCAGGCGTTGGTTCATTAACTGGTTCAAGGCGATCCGGGCCGCTTTTGGCAGATCGTTCATGGTTTCATACATGGCGGGTTCTTCATTGCTGACAGGAATGTTTCTTTTCATTGCTTGGTCCTTTCAATGGTGATTACCGGTTGAATGTTTAATGACTGCCTTTGCATTGTAAAGAATTTTTACTCAACCGTGAGGCTGGCCGCCAGCGTTTTCATAAGCTCCCGCTGGTCTGGCCGATTTCCGTCATGGTTGGTTTGAGGGTAGGTCTCGAAGTTTGCCTGCACAACAATCAAGGCCGAAATTGGCGCCCAATAGACTTCCGCCAATCCCAAGCCTTGTGCCGCGAGGAATGCCAGCGCCGCCGTCATCGTCATCCTGGCCGGGTGGACGAGGGTTTCCTTCAACGCCGCGAGTGGTTGAGTTTTCATAATTCTGCAACCTCGCCGGCTGGCCCTGCTCCGGGGTCCTACCTGCTGTCCGGGGCCAAGTCTTCCACGCGGTAGAGGTGGCTCTTGGCCCGCAGGAAAAAGGACTTGCCGCTGACGGCGGGAGAAGCGATGAAGCCGTCGGCGAGGGAGTTGGCGGCCAAAATGCCGCAGGTCCGCCCGGGCTTGAGGACCGTGGTCACGCCTTGCTGGTTGAAGAAGTAAAGGCGGCCATCGGCATAAATGGGGGAGGCATCGAAGCTGCCGCCGATGCGGGCGGTCCAGACGGGCTGGCCGGTGGCTTCTTCCAGGCAGGTAATGAAGCTTTCATCCGCAGCAGTGTAAATCAAATCATCCACCACGATGGGCGAGGCGTATTTGCCAACGTGCGGCTTGAGTTTCCAGACGACGTTGTTGCTGGTAACGTCGCCCGAGCCATCCGGCTTGACCGCCCACATCTCGGTGTTGACCAGGCCCGTGACGATGAAGGCGAGGCCGTGGTCAAAAATGGGCCGGGGCGCGGCCGACCAATCGTTGAATTGGACTTTCCAAAGCTCCTTTCCAGAAAGCGGATCATAGGAATAGGCGGCCTTGGCGCCGACACTGAGCATCTGGAGCTTGCCGGCGGCGGTCACGATCAACGGGGTGCTGTGGGCCTTGCGGCGGTCTCCGTCCAGCACCATGCGGTCGGTGGTGTTCTGGTCGTTCCAAACCACGGAGCGGTCCGTTTTCCAGATGGTCTGGCCGGTCAGTTTGTCCAGGGCGGCGAGATATTGCACGTCCACTCCGTCCAGGGTCAGGATAAGGAGGTTGCGGTAGAGAACCAGGGAGGAGGCGGGGCCGCGATAATGGCGGCAAGGCAGGTCGTCGCGCTTCCAGATCACTTTGCCGGTGGCCGTATCCAAACAGGCGGTGCCGTAGCTCCCAAAATGGACATAGACCCGTCCCGGCTCGATAACAGGCGAAGGGGTGGCGTAAGTATTCATGTCCCTGCCGTTGCCCAGCGGCTCCGGGTTGTCGCAATGGAACACCTTTTCATCGTAAATAATTTTTCCCGTGTCGGCGTCCACGCCAATGGCATAGAAATCATTGCCGTCCACGGTGGCGGAAGTCATCCATACCTGGCCGCCCATGACGACCGGAGTGGACCAGCCGCGGAGGGGGATTTCGGTCTTCCACCGCACGTTGTTGGTCTCGCTCCAACGCAGGGGAAGGCCGGTGGCGGAAACCTGGCCGTCGCCGGCCGGCCCGCGGAATTCCGGCCAATCGGCGGAGGCGGCGGGCAGTCCGCAGACGACGAATAGCAGTCCCGCCGCGAAGGCACTTTGGCCGGCGCGGGTGAGAGCCGCTTGGGCGGGAACGGGGCTTGGGCAAACGTCTTGTAACATGGCGGCATGGTGACGCCAAAGCCGGGGCCAGGTCAAGTTTGCCGGACATGGAGAGTGGGATTAGCCGCAAGAAAAGGATTGCGCGCCGGGGCCGTTTCGCCCGAAAGTAGCGCGCATGGAGGTGGAGGTGGAGGTGTCAGTTCTCTCTTTTTGAACTTGCACGCGTGGAGGTCTCAGTTCTCACTTTTAAAACTTGCACGCGTGAGGAGGGCGGCGGGTTTTCCTCCACCAGCTTGCCGGTCATGAAAGGCGGACGCCTCATCTGGCATAGAAGCTTGGGGGCAACTGGAAACCTTCGCGCTGGGCCAGTGCCTGCCATCCTCCTGGAAAAAGCGCACCAAGCCATCCTGACGGAAGATGGCCGTAGCGGACGGGTTCGGTTGAGACTCCGTCTCCTCGCGTCAATTCCCAAACCAGGTCCGGAACGCCATCAACCACCGTCTGGCGGATGGTCATGGTTTGAGTCTCCTGAGGCCACAAGCCGGACTTTAACTCGGACCAAGCGCCGGGAACTCCGGGAAGCAGGAGATCGGCGCGTTCCGGGCCGACGGCGCCCATCAGGCCCGCAGCAAAGTTGTTGCTTACACTCTGTTGAATGTCTTGGTCCGGCGGCTGGACGGTGTATTGCGCAACAATGTCTCCGCCCGGATCGGTCCGCACGACGGCGGTCTGCCACACCGCTTGGCGGGCTTGCTCGAGGGCCGAGCGGATGCCGCTTTGCTCGCCTGGCGAGAGCGCCAGGATGTCACAAGCCATGTCCGAGGGCCGGACGGCAGAAAGGAGCCGTTGGTATTTCAATCCTTTGAGCACCCGCTTGCTCACAAGGACGTAATCGGGGGAACTGTCCCAGCCAATGTCCAATTGCCGGCGCAGTTCAGCCCAGGCGGCGGCGTCCCCTTTGGCAAAATCCGTTTCCAATAACTGGAGCAGGGCCGGACTGATTTCCGGATGCCGCCCCGCCGCCCGCAGGCGATTTCTTTTATTTGACACTTCACCTTTCAAGGCCGCCACGCTCTCCCGTGTTTTCGCCACCTCATTCGCAGCCAATTCCCATTGCTGTTCCTTCGCGTCGCCCGCCGCGCGGATTGGCTCCGCGGCGCGGCGCAATTGGCTGAATCCAATGGCCCCCGCGCATAAGGCAACAAATACCAGCAGCAGTTTATTCATTTGGCGCTCCAAAATATCGTGTCGGTGCGATGATGCCGAATTGCCGCCGCAGGCAGCTAACCTTCGCGGTCGCGCCGACCAAAGTATTGTGTCGGTGCGGTGACGCCGAATTGCCCCAGCCACGGGGTGAAGAATTTCGCGGCGATGTCCTGTGGGAAACTGCCCACGCAGTCTCCTCCCTCAGACGAAAACCCGCTGCCCCCATGTAGTGAATGCCAGCCAGCCCCGTAACGGGGCGGGGCGTTGCCCGCCGCCGGCTCAATCCAGGCGTCAAAGGTCTGGGCTTCCGCCGCGATGTTCCACAGATTGCCGGGCCAGAAGATCTGGATGCCTCCTTGGTCCCAGCCGGCAAAGAGAAGCTGCTCGCGTTCCGCGCCCACAAGCCCCGTCAATTGCGTGCGAGTGTCATCGGCCAGAGTTGCCACCGGTTGCCCCAGCGGCGGCACGATGACGGTTTTTGTCAGCCGCCCTGGTTCCGCGCTGGGGTAGTTGGTTTCATAGGCGTTAGCCGCCATCAAATCCAAGACACCGCGCCAATAATTGGCCAAAGCTTGTTCGACCGGCGCTTTCTCCTGTGCGGTAATCCCGCACAACTCCAGGGCCGGATCAGTCAGAGTCCCCCGCGACGTGATTGTCCCCGGCCACGAGTCCATCAGGTTCAGGGATTTAACCGCTGTCTTCGGGACGCGGACGTATGGCAGATCACCGGGCCAGTGATAATTGGCGTCCGTCAGCAAGCCGTGGACCCGCGCCTTCAACGCCTCCAACTTGCGGGCCGCGGCATCGTAGCGGTCCTGGTTGTTCGCCGCGTCAGCCAGGTCCGCGTCCAGCCGGGCGGACTCGGCGCGCAACCGGTCAAGGCCCGTGGAAGCCTGAGTCTGTTGGGCATCCAGTTCCTCCAACTTCGCCTGAGTGATCGCCATACGCTCGGAGGAAGTCCGGTTCACATTCCATTGCCAGGCGATTGGGGCGGCGGCGAGGGCGGCGCATAAGACGGCGGTTTGTGTTTTGGTGAGGCCCATGAATTTCGCAAGGTAAAGTTTGAATCCGGTCAGGCCGCCACCGGCAGAGGCGGCCAAGGCGGAGCGAGCGGCTGCCGCGGCGAAACCTGCCGGAGCCGCCTTGGCGGTCGCGCCCAGGACGGCGACAGTTGTCGCCACCGCCGGCACCGTGTAACCCCGCCGGCGGAAAAACTGCGTGAGGCGGGCCAGTGCGTTCTCAATGCGCATCCGCACGGCGTCCTCGCGGGCGCCGAGCAAGGCGCCGATTTCCCGATGGCTGCGGCCTTCGAAAAAGCGGAGCATCAACGCCTGGCGGTCACTCTCGCCCAAGCCCAAGAGGCCATCGTCCAGTTCCCCCGCGAGGGATTTGAGCAGGGAATCTTCGTCCTTCATAACGGTGCCGAGTTCGACGGCGGTTTGTTCGCGGCGCTGGCGGCGCAGCTCGCCGCGCCACCATTGGCGCACCTCCAACAAGGCGCTTTTGTGCAGCCAGGCGGCCAGGCTGGTTTCGCCTCGCAGCCAGGCGGCTTTGCGGGCCAGCGTGATAAAGACGTTCTGGGTGATTTCTTGTGCGGCCCCTGCGTTGTTCAGGCCGCGAAAGGCGGTCGAGAACACCAAGTCGGAGTGTCGCTCAACCAGCGAGCGAAATGCGCCCTCCGACCCGCGCTCCGCATATTCACGGAGCAATTCCCGGTCTGTCTTCACCTCAGTCATCCACCCATAATACTGCCGCCGGGAGGCCAAAACGAAATTGTTTCAAACCAGCTTTGCTGGTTCGGATGTGCGATTCTATTTGGCCGCCTGGGAATGGGCTTCGGCAAACCACAGCCATTTGTCTATGCCGCGGGAAATTTCGGTGAAGATGTCGGCGGTGTGTTTGTCGTCCAAAGCGTCGGCCTCATCAACTTGGAAGAAAAGGATTGCGCGCGGGGGCGGTTTCGCCCGAAAGTAGCGCCCGTGCCAGCACGAGCATCCAAGTCGCCGGATTTCCGATTTGAATCGGAACTCTTGAACCGGGGCTTCACGCACATCGCCGGAGTGGACGAAGCGGGCCGTGGGCCGCTGGCCGGGCCGGTTGTGGCCGCGGCGGTCATGTTGCCGGTGGAATGGATTATGCGCGGCCTGCCCGAGGGGCTGCAAGGGATGAACGATTCCAAACAGCTTTCCGCCGAGGCGCGGGAGGATCTTTACGCCGGGTTGATTTGCCGGCCGGAGATCCGGTTCGGCATCGCCCGGGTGGACGCGCCGCTCATTGATCGAATCAACATTCTCCAGGCGAGCTATCGCGCCATGAACCTGGCGCTGGCCCAATTGGATCCGCCGCCCCAGCACGTCCTGGTGGACGGCCTGCGCGTCAAGACGCTTGAGTTCCCGCAAACCCCCATCGTGTCCGGCGACGCCTTGAGCTGTTCCATCGCCGCCGCGAGCATTCTCGCGAAAGTCACGCGCGACCGTCTCATGGTGGAGTTTGACCGCGAGTATCCCGGCTACGGTTTTTCCGGCCACAAAGGTTACGGGACGGAGGCGCATCTCGCGGCCCTCAAAGAGCGCGGCCCCTGTCCGATCCATCGCCACTCCTTCGCCCCGCTCCGCCCCGCCCAGGGGGATCTTTTTGCCCAATGACCTGGCTGGAGATAGTGCGGCTCTGGCGCGGCAAGAAGCCATTGCCCTTGCATCTGCGGTACGGCGCTCTGGGCGAGCGCGCGGCCAAGAAACACTTGCGAAGGGCCGGCCTGAAGTTTCTCGCCGCCAATTTCCGTTCCCGGCGCGGTGAGATAGACCTGATTTTCCGGGAGGCCGATTGCCTGGTCTTCGTCGAAGTCAAAACCAGTTCCTCGGAAGATTGGGCCCGTCCGGCCGCGAGGGTGGACGCGGGCAAGCGCCGGCGCCTTTCCCAATGCGCGCTCGATTACCTGCGCCTTCTGAAGAACCCGCCCGTAAAAATTCGTTTTGACATTGTGGAGGTTTTGTTGCAAGACGGCGCGGTCCGGGAAGTCCGTCATCTCCCCAACACCTTCACCCTCTCCGCCCCCTATCGCTACGGCTGAAACCACGAAAGACAAAATTGGCCCGCGGCAAGAGGCCCAGGGTGTTGAATGAGACGAACATGAATGGAATGCATCCACATTCCCTCTGCCAATGTGGATGCATTCATTTTAATGATGGAACTGGTTGTGTCGAGAAAAAAATTTGGGGACAGGAAGAACCGGCCGCAAAAACGTGCGGGTTTCCCGCCGGGAAAATTCCCCGCCGGGAGAATTTCCGATGCGTCTGCCCCGGGGAACCGCCGGTACGACAAAATTGGTCTGTGTCAAAGAAGCCCAGGGTGTTGGCGGAGACGAACATAAAAGGAATACATGCACATTTCCATCTGCTAATGTGCATGTATTCATTTTACGGATGGAACTGGCTGTGTCGAGAAAAAAATTTGGGGACAGGAAGAACTGGCCGCCAGAACGAGAGGATTCCCGGTCGAGGGGATTTCCAGTTGAGGGGACTCCTTTTGGAGAGGATTCCCAATGCGTTGGCCCTCGGGCCGGGACATGCGGCTATTGACTCAGCCAGGGATTGCTTCATACAGCCAGGGATTGGTTCACACAACCGGCGATTACGCAGGAATAACGGACCCGCCGCGCCCCCGCGCCGGAGGCGCGCCGGTGAAGTCCGAAAACGCGTCGCGAAAAAGGGGTCGCGAAAAAGGTTGCCAAAGCCGGGAATGAGCGCAGAATCACGCGGAATTCTCGGCATGAACCCGTTTGTAAAAATCAATGGCAACACCACCCCGGCCACCATGAAAATAATAGTTTTGACAGTCAACGGCGCGGCTCGCGCCGGCGCGGTCCTGCTCCTCGGCGCGGCCAGCGTGGCCGCTTATGGCCAGAAGTTTGACCAGCTCGCCATGACGCCCCAGATGGGCTGGAACAGTTGGAACAAGTTTCAAGGCAAGGTGAGCGAGCAATTGATCCGGGAAACCGCCGACGCCATGGCGGCCAACGGCATGAAAGACGCGGGCTACCAATACGTCAACATTGATGATCTCTGGCAGGCGGCGGCGCGCGATGCGCAGGGGAGCATTCAGGCGGATCCGGCGCGCTTTCCGTCCGGCATCAAGGCGCTGGCCGACTACGTCCACTCCAAGGGCCTGAAGCTGGGCATCTATTCGGATGCGGGCGCCAGAACGTGTGGCGGCCGGCCCGGCAGCCGTGACCACGAAGCGCAGGACGCCCAGGCCTACGCGTCTTGGGGAGTGGATTATCTCAAATACGACTGGTGCAACGTCCAGGGCCTGCAGGCCCCGGAGGCCTACAAGAAGATGAGCGAAGCCCTGCGCGCCGCCGGACGCCCCATCCTTTTCAGCCTGTGCGAATGGGGCAACAGCAAGCCGTGGACGTGGGCCAGGGATGTCGGGCATTCCTGGCGGACGACCGGCGATATTTACGCCAGCTTCGATCAGGTGCAAAACCACCCCGGTTACAAGGATTACGGCGTATTGCCCATCCTCGACATGCAGGAAGGCTTGCGCAAATACGCCGGACCCGGCCACTGGAACGATCCCGACATGCTCGAAGTGGGCAATGGCATGTCCGAGAATGAGGACCGCGCGCACTTTACGATGTGGTGCATGCTGGCCGCGCCTCTCATTTCCGGCAATGACCTGCGCAACATGAACCCGCAAACGCTGAAGATTCTGACGGACAAGGACGTGATCGCGCTGAACCAGGATCCCCTGGGGGTTCAAGCCTTGAAGTACTCATCGAAAGACGGCATGGAAGTTTGGTTCAAGCCGTTGACGAAAGACGCCTGGGCCATGTGCGTGCTGAATCGAAACAAGGACCCGCAGAAAATCACCTTCGACTGGAAAAGCGAAAAGGTGACGGATGACGTCTCGACCCGGGAAACCAAGTTCGACACCATTACCTACCATATCCGCGATCTGTGGCGGAAGCAGGACCTCGGGACGACAAAAGACCCCTTGAACGCCGAGGTGCAGGGACACGACGTGCTGGCAGTTCGGCTCGACAAAATATAAATATGAAAAGTCCAATCTGCCTCCTCAAACCCGTTGGTCCGGTGCATCATGCCCTCGCCAGCTTGCCCGCCGCCGCCACGGCGGCATTGCTTTGCTGTCTCCCGCTTTGTTTGCCCAGCCCGGCCGTGGCGGATCAAACCGTTGAACTCAAAGGCGATGCCGGCGGCAAGCGCTTCGACGGCATAGGGGCGGTGAGCGGCGGCGGCGCCACTTCCGTTTTGCTCAAGGACTATCCCGAGCCTCAGCGCGGGCAGATCCTGGATTTGCTCTTCCAACCCAAGTTCGGCGCGTCCATGAGCGCTCTCTTTGTCGAGGTGCCTGGGGACGGCAACTCCACGCAAGGCTCCGAGCCGAGCCACATGCATACCAAAGATGACCTGAACTACAGCCGCGGTTACGAATGGTGGTTGATGCGCGAGGCCAAGAAGAGAAATCCCAATCTCACGCTGGACGGGTGCGCCTGGAGTTGCCCAAGCTGGGTGGGCAACGGCAACTTCTGGTCGCAAGATATGTGCGACTATTACACCCAGTGGATCCTGGGTCTCAAATCCGTCTATGGGTTGGACATGGATGCCATCGGCTGCCGGAATGAAAAGGGCGTCAATGTGGACTGGGTAAAAAAATTCCGCGCCGCGCTCAATTCCAACGGGCTGGAAAAAGTCAAAATCCACGGCTTCGACAACTGGCAAAACACCAAGTTCGATTTCGCCAGGCTAATGACCAACGATGAGGAGTTGAGAAACGCGGTGGACATACTCAGCGCCCACACCATGGCGACCTCGCCCACCCCCGCCGACGTGCGGCAACTTGCGGACACATGGAACAAACCGATTTGGAATTCGGAAGAGCATGTCTACAAGGACGGTTTTGACTGCGAAATCAGCATCGTCCAGGCGTTCAACAACAACTACATTGTCAGCGGCGTAACCAAGATCGTGAATTGGTATCTGGTCGGCTCGGTCTACCCGATGGAGCCATATCCGGAAACCCCGGCGGCCATGCTGGCCAATTCGCCGTGGAGCGGCCATTACACCGTGCGCCAGGCCTTGTGGGGATACGCCCACTACGGCCAATTCTCGGAAATCGGCTGGCAATATCTCAACGGCGCTTGTGGCAAGCTGGACGCGGGCGGCACCTTTGTCACACTCAAATCACCAAGCCGGGATTACAGCGTGATCATCGAAACCAAGGGCGCCCGGACCAACCAAAACGTCACCTTCAACATCAGCGGCGGCTTGTCCACCGGCGAACTCTGCGTCTGGCGCAGCAGCGCCACCGAGCAATTCGTCAAGCAGGCCGCGATTGTCCCAATCGTGAAAGGTCTTGGGAGCGGCTCCTTCACGATCACGCTTGAACCGAACAACGTCTATTCCATTTCCACAACCACCGGCCAGCAGAAAGGCTCCTTTGACAACATCCCCGCCGACAAGAGCTTCCCGTTTCCCTATTACGAAACCTTCGATGAATATGCCCAGCCCAGTCAATTCGGTTATCTGCCCCACTACACGGCAGACATCTCCAGTGTTTTTGAAATTGTTGATCGCCCGGACAAAAGCGGAAAGTGCCTGCGCGAGGTCATAGATAAGAAGCCGCAGAGCTGGGCGCCGGAATGGCTGGCCTACACCATCATCGGGGACCGGGATTGGACGGACTACGAAGTCAGCGCCGACATCGCCCTGGACGATGGCGGTTCGGCGGGCGTGATGGGGCGACTCAACAGCGTGGGCACCGGCTACGGCTGCGTCGCCAATGGCTATTACCTGCGTCTGGCGGCGGACGGGACCTGCTCGCTATTCCTGGCGGGCCAGTCTGGCGGTCGTGGCGCGGGAGCGCAGCCTGCCGAGGGAACGCAACTTGCCACCGGCCAGGCCGCCAATATCGCCGGCAATCAGTGGCACAACCTGAAACTCCAATTTTCCGGCTCCAACCTCACCGGCTTTGTGGACGGCGTCCAGGTTCTGTCCGCCACCAACAGCGTTTCTGCCAAAGGCATGGCGGGTCTTTGCACCGGCAGCAACCCCAACGCCAGAAACACGGCCCTCTTTGACAATCTGCTCATCAATGCTGTTGGAGCGCCGGCGCCCAAGCCCACCGTATTCGCGGAGAGTCAAACGCCGATTTACAAACCGTGAGTTCAATCATTTGAAGTGCGTAGATCTTCGGTGGTAGGGCGCGCACTCCGTGCGCGCCGCGGCGGCCAGGGGACTGGCCGCCCTACCTTGCTTGCCAGGCAGGGCCAAACCGGGCGTCTTTATTTTGCGCGTTGTTGCAGGTAGGCGTTCCAGAGATCGGTTTGGACGTAGAGTTCCAAAAATATGCCGGGTCGAAATTCATACATCCCGGTCATAATACCGGCTTTGTCCTGGTCCACGTCGGCGTCCAGTGTCGAGGAGACAATCGAGATCGGCAGATAGGGTTCCACGGGAAGGTTGTTGGTGCCCAGTTCATCCGGGTAAGCGTCTTCCAGAAGACGGCGGTTGAGGCGGATTAGGTCCTGGTTGCTCGGGTTCTGGCGGAGGAGTTGCTCGTTGGTGAGCCGCAGGTGAATGCCTTGAAAGCGGTTGGAATCGTAGATAAATGGGCCGGTAATGATGTGGTTGAGGTTGGTCACGAACAAGGATTCCAGATGGTCTGGGTCGCCATTGGCGGGATGGGCCGCATCCACATTGTTGGTGAGGCCGGAGTCAATCAAAAATTTGGAAATGGGATCGGGTTTGGCCGGCAAGAACTTGAGGACAAAGGCATGGGGGTCCTCGATTTCCCCCACGGCAAATTTCGAGTAGCCAGGCACATTGGTAAAGTAGCCGACGGAGCGATTGGTAAAGTAGCCGACGGGGCGATAGGCGCGCAAATACCAGGGCAAGGGCCAATTATCGAAGCTTGGTGTTATGACACCGATGGGAACGCCGCGCCCCTCGGGAGACGCCTGCGCCACGGCTTCCACCTTGTCCACGAGGTCGAGGAAGTTGGGCAAAGTCTGGGCGTAAACCCAGGGGTTGAGCGGATTGGCCGCGTAGGTCACGGCGGATTGCCAGGCTTGGAAGGCCAGTTGGGCCGCTCCTGCCACTAAGATAATCCAGGCGGTCATTTTCAGCCGCCATCCCGGCAGCCGGTCCAGAAGCGCGGCGGCCCCGACTCCCGCCAGGAGAATTGCCCCGTGCCAGAAGCCCAGGGCGCTCCACGGCGTTTTGTAGGGGAGCACGGTGTAAATGGCAGCGAGAATGACGGTGTAAAAGACGAGGAAACGCACGAAAGCCGCGCTGGCGCCGGGCAATCCCCGGCGGGCAAAGGCGGAGATGCCCGCGCATACGGCCAGGAGCAGAATCAGCGCCTCACTCCAGACAGGCCCGCCCGGGCGATGAAAGAAGAGGAGGCGCTGCCAATAGAAGGTCCATCCGTGAACATGTGGCGAAGCGCCCTGGGCGCGTTGGAACCAAACGAGATAGGTCCCCGCGGCGTCGAGCAGACCGGCTGGGTTGGAGAAGAAGGAGGTGAACAACAGCGCCGCGACGGCCAGCCAGACCAGGCCCGCGGCGACGACATGCGCGGGGCTGAAAAGTTTTTTCTCCAGAGCGGACGCCGGAGCGGAGCGCCCAACGCATTCGTTGAGGAGCAAAGCGCCCATGATGGCGGCGATGTTGAAAACGAAGGTCTCCTTGGTGGCCTGCATCAACCCGATGGCCGCGCCGGCGAGCAGAATCCAGGCGATTTTTCCCGTTTGGCAATAGCGCCACCCCGAGGCCAGGGCCAGAAAGATGAAGAAAACGAAGAGGGTCTCGTGAATATAGTCGCGGCTGTAATAGACCATGATGGGCGACACGGCGGTGAGGAACCCGGCCGCCAGGGTGGCGTTCCGGCCCAGGCCGTCGGAAACCAGGAAGAGCAGCAGAACCAGGCCGACGCCGAAAAGAACGGCCAGCGAGCGGAGGCGGCTCTCGCTCATGCTATCAAAGTCATGCAACAAGGTCAGCTTGTTCCAGACCCAGGTGGCGTATTCCAGGGTGGGTCCGTGGAATTCGTTCCGGTCGTACCGGTATCCGCCGCCTTCCCACAACTGGCCGAATTTAATGGCATTAACCGATTCGTCGTTGTGCAGAGGCCGGCTGCCCAGTTGGACGGAGCGCAGGCCCAAAGCGAGAAGGGCCGCCAGCAACAGCCACAGCGGAAAGCCTTTGGTCATTGGGCCGGCCGGCCGTAAACCTCCACCTCGGTGTATTCATTGAAGGAGGCGGCCGTGCTCCCATTGGAATAGAGGCGGACGTAGCGGGCCTTGGTTCCCTTGGCGTCTATCAGTTTGCCCAGGCGGGTCTCGAAATACTCGCGGTCGTGGCCAATGCCCTGGCCGGCCTTGTTTTCCACATCATTATTGAACAGTGTGCGCACATTTTGGGCCGGGGTGAAATCGGGGCCGTCGGCCACCTGGACAATGACGCCATGGTAAACCTTGACTGTGCCGTGGGCATGCCAGACGACGATGGCGAAAATGTCCTGCGGGCTGGCCAGGTCAATTTGCACCCATTGGCTGCCCCGGCGGAGCATGACCACGTTTTCCTCGGTGGCTTCTTTTTCGCCGTCCGTTATTTTGGCCAGGTCTTCCGGGGCGGCATTGGTGGCGCTGCTGGTGACCTTCTTGTGCAGGGCCACATTGACCACCCCGGCGGGGGCCAGGAAGGGCGCGCGGTTGGTTTGCAACTCGATGTTGGGGTCCGGCTTCTCGTCAGTCGGCGTGCCTTTGAAAGTATCGCCGGGCAATTTAATATCAATCGGAACGAGGCTTTGCGCGCGGGAGCACGAACTCCCGCCCAGCCAGGCCAGCCCCACCAACAGGCAGAGCGACCATCGGCGGCAAGCCTGGTTGTATAAAACTCCATTCATAGTTCTAATTAAGCCAATCCGGGGGCCAAAGACAAGCCACATTGTTCAACTGTGCTTGAGGAAGGCTTGCAGTTGCTCGGGATGGGTCCGCCAGAAACGGACCAGCTTGGAAAAAACTTGCAGAGTCTCCGGTTTGAGATGGTGTTCGATGGCCTCCACTTCCTCCTTGACCGTGCCGGGGCTGAGGCCGAGCAGATTGAGCATTTCGGTCAGCGTTTGATGGCGCACCTTGATGTGGCTGGCCACGGCCTGTCCCTGGGGGGTCAGGGTGAAGCCGCGGTATTTTTCGTAGTTGACAAACCCGCGCGCGGCCAGGCGGCGCACCATGTTGGAGACGGCCGACCGGCTCAAGCCCAGCGAATCGGCAATATCGGCCACCCGGGCATAGCCCTTCCGGTCCACCAATTCCTGAATCCGCTCCAGGTGGTCTTCCGTGGATTCGGACCGCGGTGGACGCGCCTCGGTTGAGTTCCGCTGTTCTGCTTTCACGACCGTTTATTAGCAAAAAGGCAAGGCCATTGCCAGCTTTTCTGAAGAGCAGCCTTATTTTGCGACTAAATATATGTTTGAGGTTTAAAACATTTCCGTTGACTTAATACTTTTGTTGAGCTAAGAAAACAGAAAATGATGAGATTGGGAACTATTGGAACGATGGTGTCACAGGGCGCCGGCTGGTCAACCTGCCAGAAGAGCGAAATCGCGCCTTGGTTTGCCGCGGGCTTGATCTGGGCGGCCGCGGCGTCGCCGGCTCCCGCGAACCCATCGGACGACCCTGGCACGCCAGACGCGGGAACCGGCGGGTTAAGCGCTCCAAAGAAGCCGGCGGATGGGCCGGACCAGAATTGGAACTGGCACGTCCAGAATACCGGCATCGTGCAAGGCGATTTGGCTTTTCCCGCCAAGTACTCCGGCCCAAACAGCCTGAACAGCAAGGGCGAGGTTCAAGAAACGGTGACGCTGGACTTGTTCGCCGGGAGGCGGTTGTGGGGCGGGGCGGAGGCGCATGTGGACGGATTGATGTGGCAGGGCTTCGGCCTGAGCCGGACGCTGGGCATCGAGGGATTTCCCAACGGCGACGCCTACAAAGCCGGCACGCAGACGCCCAACTTGATGTTTGCGCGATTGTTTATTCGTCAAACGATCGGCTTGGGCGGCGAGCAGGAGGCTGTGCCCAACGACCAGCTCACGCTGGCGGGCAAAGAGGACATTTCGCGGCTGACCTTCACTCTAGGCCAGTTCAGCCCCCTGGACATCTGCGACAACAACACCTACGCGCACGACCAGCACACGCAGTTTATGAATTGGGCGATGATGGGCAATCTCACTTGGGATTACGGGCAGGATACCATCGGGTTCACCACCGGATTTGCCGTGGAATTAAATCAGCCGAAATGGGCTTTGCGCTACGGATTCTTCCAAATGCCGCGTGACAAAAATGGTTTCACAGGGGAGGACCAGTTTCTCATGTGGCCCTCCCGAGGAGCCGATGGCCCGTTTTTGCGCTCCTGGGCCATGATGACGGAATTGGAGCGCCGTTACAGCGTCAACGCTCATCCGGGGGCGATTCGGTTTCTGGCCTGGCTCAACGAAGCCGATATGGCCAGCTACTCGGCGGCAATTCCCATTCTGGAGGCCAACGGTGTTGGAGCGGACATCTCGGCGGCGCGCGCCTACCGTTACAAATACGGCTTTGGGCTGAACTGGGAACAGGAGGTCGCGAAGAACGCCGGCCTGTTTTCGCGCCTGGGCTGGAATGACGGCCACAGTGAAACGATGACGTTCACCGATGCCGACTGGTCGGGCTCGCTGGGCGTGAGCGTCAAAGGCGAGGCTTGGCATCGGCCCGACGACACCTTCGGCCTTGCCGGCATCGTGAGCGGCGCTTCGCGCGAGAACCAGAAATTCCTGGAGGCAGGCGGCTTGGACATACTCGACGGCGACGGCGCGCTGAATTACGGCTGTGAGAAGATCCTCGAAACGTACTACGACTTCAAAATCTGCAAGAATGTCCACACCGCATTGGATTACCAGTTCATCACCAACCCGGCGTTCAACCGGGATCGCGGGCCGGTGTCAGTTTTCGGCGCGCGATTTCATTGGGAGTTTTAGATGATTAGGTTGATTTATGAACTCAGAGCCAACCCCAACCACCGAGTCCGCCTGGCACAAACCGGAGGGACAGGCTTCGTTGTCGGAAGTTCACCACACCGTGCCCGTGCCCCATGCCCAGGCCCGCTTTTGGCGGCAATGGATGGCCTTCTCCGGGCCGGCCATCCTCATCAGTGTCGGCTACATGGACCCCGGCAACTGGGGCACGGACCTCGCCGGCGGCGCTCAGTTCAAGTACGGGCTGCTCTGGGTCGTGGCCATGGCCAGTTTCATGGCCTTGATTCTCCAGGTCATTTCCGCGCGGCTCGGCATGGCCACCGGCAAGGATTTGGCGCAATGCAGCCGCGATTTTTATCCCCGCTGGACGCGCGTGCCGAACTGGATCACCATGGAAATCGCCATCTGCGCCACGGATCTGGCCGAATCTCTGGGCAGCGCCGTCGCCCTGAACCTGCTCTTCCACATCCCGATTTTGTGGGCGATTATCATCACCGCGTTTGACGTGCTCCTGCTGCTGTCGTTGCAGGGAATGGGCATGAGAATGATTGAGGCGGTGGTCGCTGTTTTCGTGCTGACCATCGGCGTGTCTTACTTCATTGAGATCTTCATTTTCCCACAGACCCGGCCCGTCTTCTCGGAAATGGCCGGGGCGCTGGTGCGGCCGAACCTGCATCAGGCCGGCATGCTCGTGATTGCGGTCGGCATGATTGGCGCGACGGTCATGCCGCACAACCTTTATCTGCATTCGGCCCTGGTGCAGTCGCGCAATGTCGGGCGAGATGAAAACTCCATTCGCACCGCCATCCGGTTCAACACCGTGGATGCCAGCGTCGCGCTGACCATTGCGTTCTTCGTCAACGCGGCGATTCTGGTGCTGGCGGCGATGGTTTTCTACGGCAAGCAAAGTGTGACCGTGGCGGGCGGGCAGGTCGTCGCGTTCAGTCCCGAAAGCGACTGGATCCGCGTGGCCTATCTGACCCTGGCGCCGTTGCTGGGCACGGTGGCCGCCAGCACGCTGTTCGCCGTGGCGCTGCTGGCCAGCGGCCAGAGCAGCACCATTACCGGCACCTTGGCCGGACAGGTCGTGTTGGAAGGCTTCATGAACTGGCGCATCCGGCCGTGGCTGCGCCGGATGATTTCGCGCCTGCTGGCCGTGATCCCGGCCATCGTCATCATCGGCCTTCGTGGCAACGGCAGCATTACCGATCTGGTCAACTTGAGCCAGGTCTATCTCTGTCTGGTCCTGCCGTTCGCCATGTTTCCGTTGCTCCAGTTCACCTCCTCGCGCAAAATCATGGGCCAGTGGCGCAACGGCTGGTTCCTGCTGGTTTTGGGCTGGGGCAGCGTGATTGCCATTACCGGGATGGACATTTACAGCCTGCCGGACGCGCTCAAAGACGCCTGGCAGGTCATCTTGGGCAAATGAGTCAATACGAATAGAGCGCGTAGCCGAGGAGGCCGGAGGCTTGGTCCAGTTGCAGCAGATAGCCGGGCATGGCTTCCACCGGCACCCGATCCGCCAGCGCATCATATTCGTGCTCCACCACCACTTTCCCGGGGGAAACGGCAACGGTCTTGTGAAAATGAAAGGCCGGATTATCAATGGTCCAGCGCCCCGGATCCATCCGCAAGGAAAGCGGCACGGTGAATTCAACGCGAAACACCTGGTGTTCGGGATAGCTCAAACCCAGCGGCATCGAGCGCGCAGGCCCCGCCGGCTTCCGCACCGCGCGGTCCACGTTGTAGGAATAAAACCAGCAGACATAACCCGGGCCCGCCGGCACGGGACTCCACATATTTCCGATCTGATAATAATCGGTCACCACCACTTCGTTGGCCCTTGCGTCATCGCTGTACTCGCGCGGCGCCATCCGCACGATGCCGGGATAAAGCGCCGCGAAAGCATTCAAATCCTCGTCGGCGAGGACAGCGCGGTCCGGGGTGGAAAACCTTCTGCGCATTCTCTCCGCGTCGGCGCCGTCCGCGATGGTCACGACTTTGAGATCGGCGGGCTGGCCCAGGAAGCGGATGAAGACCGATTCCAGCACCGTGGTTTTGGGCTGAACGGGACACTCCGGAATGACCGCCAGCGCCGTCGTTTTCGGACGGACGGCCAGCCCGCGCCCGTAATTGGGCCAGGAGCGCGCCGCCAGCGGGCCGCGCTGAAAACCAGCCGTCGGGTCCAGCCAATAGTTCCGGCCGTCCACCACCGCCTGGACGATGGCGTGGTCGAAGACGGTGGCGGTGGGGTGCCAGTCCTGGATGGTCTGGCCCAACTCCGCCGACACCAAAACCGGATTGGCTTCGATCCCCAGCGCGCGAAGCAGGGTCACGCAGAGCAGGGTCTTGTCCTTGCAATCCCCGAAGCGCCGGGCAAAGACCAGGGCAGGATCGGCCGCCTGGTAGGTTTCCGCGCCCGTTCCGATTCCATGGTAGCCGACTTCGTCCTGCACAAACCGGAGGACGGCCAGCATCCGTTCCTCCGCGCCGGGCAGACGTTTCCAATCCTTGATCTGCCGGGTCAACTCCGGCGCGAGGGGCAGAGCGTTGGTGAAGATAGTCAGCGCCCATTGGTTGACCTCGGACCATTGTGCATACTCACTCCATTGCACCCAGGGCAGCGGCTCGTACCCGGCCGGCAGCAAGGACTCGCCCCGCAGCCCCGGCACTTTCTTGTAATCCCAGGTGTACTCCGTCAAATCCTCCTTCCGGACGGCGCTTGGCTTGGCGTCGGTGCCGTGGTTCTTCAAGTAAAGACGCCGTTCCCGGGGGCAGATCAGGCGCGCGGCCAGACGCTCCACGGGTTCGAAGTGCCGCAACAGGACAGCGCCGGACATTTTGCCCCCGCCGGCCGGATCCTCCCCGCGAATGGTGCAAGCATATTCAACAATGTCGCCCGCCCGCGCATCTTCCAGCAGCAGCAGGGCCGTTTTCCCACCGGCGAAAAGAAAGCGGTCCGGATCGCGTTCCGGCTGGATGACGCTGATTCTATCCAGGTCCAGTTCGTTGAAGGTATTGGGGCCGCGCCAGATTCTGACCCAGTGGAAGACCAACGATTGGCTGGAGTCAAAATCAATGTGGAGATGGGAGCCGTCTTCCACGCCGGCCCGGGTCAACAACTGGCGCGCCTCGTGCTGGAAAGTCTCCCGCGTGCGGGTATTGACCTGGAAATCGCTCAAGAGCAGACGGGAGGCCAGGCCCGCATTCAAGTCTTCCGGCCGGGAGAGCCGCTGGAAGGCCAGCGGCGCAACCCAGTCCGGCGGCGGAGCCAGGGACAAGGAGGGATCAGCCGCCCGCGCCGCCACCGAGAAAATGGAAAAAGCCGCGAGCAAAAACCAGCCGGCTTTGCCGCGACACCTTCCGTTGAAAAAGGCTTCCCGGCAAACTTCCGACCGCCAGATGACCGCGCCAGCATTCACACGAATCAAAAAACTCACCTGCGCGACAGTGTCCCAAGGTAGCATTTCCCCAGCCCAATGGAAAGCCGGAATTGCGCGCCACAAGTAATGGGTCAGTCATGGAGGCAGGGCGCGCACTCCGTGCGCGCCGCGGCGGGCATGCGCCTTCGCCGAGGCTGCGGCGCACGGGGCGGAGTGCCCGCCCTTACCTTTTTCCCCGGCGTCAGTGACGCATTTCCGCCACAACCATTTGGCCGTGGCCCATCTTTGCCGGCCCAAACTTTTTTCTCGACATGCCCGGTCGCGTTGTTAAAATGAGTACACCCGCATTGCAAGACTTCAATGCGGGTGTACTCTTTTTCAGATCAAGTCAACTTCTCCTTTCACACCCTGATGCCAACGCCAACCGTGCGCGGTGTGAGAGCGCACGGCGGGAAGAAAACGATAATATGCGGTTTCGCGGATGCCGTTGTCGCGGATGTGGTAGTGCCTTAATTCAATGGTTGTAGTGTCGGCGCTGTGCGCCGATGTCGAGCCACAGGCTCGACGCTACACCAAACTAAGGCACTACCGCGGATGCCGTTTGCTTTTTCTGGAAAATGCGGGAGTATTTCCACGGAAAGCCCGTCCAAAAGATGATGACTAAAATCTTATGAGAAAACTGCCTTCGACCTTGTTGCTGGCCGCCGCGCTCTCCGCCGCCGCCCAGCCCGCCCTCACCATCTACAACCAGAACTTCGCCGTCGTGCGCGACTCCGTGCCGCTCGACCTGAAGGAGGGCGTCAACACCATCCGTTACGCCGGGGCCACGGCGCAGGTGGAACCGGATTCGGTGATTTTGCGCGACCCCGGCGGCGACCATGCGCTGCAAATCCTCGAACAGGATTATCGCAACGATCCGGTGTCGCAGCCCTTGCTGCTCTCGCTGTTGGAAGGCAAAACGATTGATTTTGAAAACATCCGCACGCGGGACAACACGCAGGTGCGGGAGCTGATTCCGGGCAAGATTGTGCGCAGCGGCTATGTGCCGCACGGCGCGCCGGAGCAGCCAATCATCGAAGTCAACGGCCGGCTGCAATTCAGTTTGCCGGGGCAGCCGCTCTTTCCCGACCTGGGGGACGACACGGTGCTCAAGCCGACGCTGACCTGGCTGCTGCAAACCGACAAGCCGGGCACGTTCAACGCCGAGGTGGGCTACGTCACCGGCGGATTCAACTGGCACGCGGATTACAACCTGGTTTCGCCGGAAAAGGGCGACCGGGTGGACCTGGTCGGCTGGATCACGCTGAACAACGACAGCGGCAAGACTTTCGAGAACGCCAAAATCAAACTGATGGCGGGCAATGTCAATAAGATTCAGCCTCTCCTTCGACAAACGGACTTGTTTTTAGGGGCGCCTAGCAGATCGTCGTCGGCCTCTGCCATGGCTCCCGTGGTCACGGAAAAAGCCTTTGACGAATTTCATCTTTACGACGTCGCGCGAGCCACCACCCTGCACGACCGCGAAACCAAACAGGTTGAATTCGTTCACGCCGAAGGCATGGTCGCCCCGACTATTTACGTCTATGACGGGAGCGCCGGTTATCGGTTCGTGAGTGGAATGAACTTGAACCTCAACCCGGGTTACGGCCCGACCGGCAACAAGAAAGTCTCGGTCATGCGCGAATTTGTGAACGCGGAGACCAACCATCTGGGCGTGGCGCTGCCCAAGGGGCGGCTGCGCTTTTACCGGCGCGACGCCGACGGCCAGTTGCAATTTGTCGGCGAGAACGAAATTGACCACACCCCGCGCGAGGAAACCATCCGGGTGGCGACCGGCGACTCTTTTGACTTGGTGGGCGAACGCAAGGCGACCAATTTCAGAGTGGACAGCAGCGAAAAGTGGATTAACGAGACGTTCGAAATCAAGCTGCGCAACCGCAAGAAAGAGCCGGTGGAAATCCGCGTGGTGGAGCATCTTTACCGCTGGAGCAATTGGGACATCACCGAGCCTACCGACGCCTTCAAGAAGACCGACGCGCAAACCATCGAGTTCCGCCTTCCGGTCAAGCCGGACGAGGAGCGCACCGTGTCTTACACCGTGCATTATTCGTGGTAGGGGGGAAGGACAAAAATCTTCGCTTTCCTGGTAGGGCAGAGCTGCCGCTCTGCCCTGAACTCTTGGGCGGCGCAGCAGCGCCGCCCTACCGAAGAAGGAAGATTCTGTCTTGCACTCGCGGTAGGAAGAGAGGCGCCCGTTTGTTCTCGCAATTTGCGGATTGGGTTTATAGTTCTGTGCAGAGAACGGCATGAGCTTTCAATTCCAAAACCGCGCGGAAGCGGGGCGACTCCTGGCCGCGAAGTTGGAAAGTTACGCGGGGCGGGACGGGCTGATTGTCCTGGGGCTGCCGCGCGGAGGCGTGCCGGTCGCCTACGAGGTGGCGGTGAGGTTGAAGGCGCCGCTGGACGTTTTCCTGGTCCGAAAACTGGGCGTGCCCGGGCATGAGGAACTGGCCCTGGGGGCGGTGGCCAGCGGCGGCGTTTGTTTCTTCAACGACACCGTGCTCGCGTCATGTCACATTCCCGGGCGGGTTTTGGATCAAATCGTTGAGCGGGCGCGAAAAGAGCTGGAAAAAGGGGAACAGGCCTGGCGCCGGGACAGTCCGCCCAGCTTGCGCGGGCGGACCATCATCCTGGTGGACGACGGCCTGGCGACGGGGGCCTCGATGCGCGCCGCCGTGCTGGCCGCGCGGCAACAGCAGCCGGCCGGGATAGTGGCCGCCGCGCCGGTGGCGGCGCGCGACACGGTGGAGCAATTGCGCCAGGAAGTGGACGCGGTGGTGTGCGTTCAGGCGCCGGAACAATTCTCCTCGGTCGGCGAATGGTATGAGGACTTTGACCAGACCACGGACGAAGAAGTGCGGGAGTTGCTGGAGAAGGCGCGGTGAGAAAGCACCCTTATTTCGAATGGAGCATTTCGTCCTTGATCCGCCGCGCCATGGCGGCGGGGGTCAGGCCAAAGTGGGCGCGGGCTTCTTCCTGATCGCAAGTGTCATGTAGAAATTCGTCGCGGGCGCCGAAACGCAGCAGCCGGCCCGGGGCGCGCGCTCCGGCCAGCCATTCCGCCACGCTGCCGCCCAGCCCGCCCAGCAGGCTGTGTTCTTCCACGGTGGCGACCCATTTGAATTTCGCGAACACCGCGCCCAGCAAGGCCTCGTCCAGCGGCTTGATGCACGGGAAACTGACCACTTTGGCGGAGAGGCCGTCCTTTTCCAGTTCCTGCGCGGTTTGCAGAACGGCGGGCAGCATCGTGCCGGCGCTCAACAGGCAAACGTCGGCACCTTCGCGGACCGGCAGCGCCTTGCCGATGACAAATTCCGGCTCCGTTTTGTGGACGACGGGTTCTCCCTTCTTGCCGATGCGGATGTAAATGGGATGGGGATATTGCAGCGCGGCTTTCAGCGCGCCGCGCACTTCCAGGGCGTCCGCGGGCGCGAGCACCGCCAACCCGGGCAGCAGCCGCAGCATGCCCATATCCTCGCACGAATGATGCGTCGCCCCCAGCGAGGCGTAGGAAAGCCCCGCCCCGGTCCCGACCATGACCACCGGAACATCGTGGTAGCAAACGTCCACGCGAATTTGCTCCAGGCAGCGATAGGTGATGAAAGGGGCGATGGTGTAACAGAACGGACGCAAACCGCTCATGGCCATGCCGGCGGCCATGCCGATCATGTTCGCTTCCGCGACGCCGCAATTGAAAAAGCGCTCCGGGCATTTTGCCTTGAGATTATCAAAGAGCCGGTTCCCGATGTCCCCCGCCATCACGACCACGCGCGGGTCCTGTTGGGCCAGCTCGGTGATTTGTTTGGCAAAGGCGTTTCTCATGGAAATGCAAAATGCAAAATGCAAAATGCAAAATGACTGATCATGATTTTTTGGCGTTGTTAATTATAGTGATGAAAATCGCGATGAGTTCGTGGGTTTCGCCCAGAAGCGACGCCGTTTTTGGCGGCCGGACGATGCCCTCATCCATCAGCAGCTCGATCCAGTATTCAGTCTCCTCCAATTCCCGAAGGCAGTCGCCCATCTTGCCAATGAATTCCGCCTTTGACCGCCCGCGGTTTGCCTCGCGATAGTTGGCTCCCACGGAAGTCCCGGATCGGAGGAGTTGTTTTCCGAGGACTTGCGCGACGGTCTCTCTTGGCAATGAAGTGTACAAGTGGATAATGCGCCGGGCAAAAGCCATCGTGCGTGTTTTCAAATCATGCGGCTTATTCTCCATTTCGAATCGTTCTTCGGGCGTTTCCGTCTTTCATTCTGCATTTTTCATTTTTCATTTTGCATTTGGAAGCAGTTCCTGCCGCGCCGCCGCCACTTCGTCCGCGGTGGGCACGCGATAATGCCAGTTGTTGTCATCTTCCATGAACGAAACCCCCCGTCCCTTGATGGTATGGGCCACGACGGCCACCGGCTTGCCGCTGCCGTCGGGGATTCTTTCCAGCGCCGCCGCCAGGGCGGCAATGTCGTGCCCGTCCACTTCGCGGGCGCTCCATCCGAAGGCGGCGAACTTGTCGCGCAAGGACGGCAGGGCCATGATTTCGTTGCTGCGCCCGGTGGCCTGCCACTTGTTGTAGTCAATAATTATGGCGACGTTCGCCAGCTTCTGGCCGGGGGCGAACAGGGCGGCTTCCCAAACGGAGCCTTCGTTGCATTCGCCGTCGCTCATCACGACCAGGACGCGGTAGTCCTGCTTTTGAATGCGTCCGGCCAGCGCCATCCCCAACCCCACGGGCAAGCCGTGGCCCAGCGAGCCGGTGGCCAGTTCCACGCCCGGCGCGCAGCCCGGCGCCGGTTGCTCCGCCAGCGGGCTGTGGTGCCGGGCGAAGGTGTCCAGCCAAGCTGCCGGAAAAAAGTTCCGCGCCGCCAGGGTGGCATAAAGCGCGCTGGCCGCATGGCCCTTGCTCAGGATAAACCGGTCGCGCAGAGGGTCGCGCGGGTTGGCAGAATCCAACTTTAAGATTTTCCAGTAGGCGGCCACCAAAATATCCACGCAGGACAGGGCCGATCCCAAATGGGGCGTGCCGGCGGCGTGGGACATCTCGATCAATTTGAAGCGCAATTGGCGGGCGATCCGCTCGCACTCCGCCAGGCTGGCCGGGGCCGCCCTGCTTGCCGGAGCGGAGTTCATTTGTGCTGGAAGTGGATCATGCAATGGATCACTTCCCCCGAGCGCATTTTCGCGATGCCGTCGTTGATCTGGCTCAACGGGATGCGATGCGAAACAAAGCCGGTGACATCGTAATGGCCGTCGCGCAGCAGGCGCAAATAACGGGGGATGTCCTCCGCCGGCTGGCTGCCGCCGCCGTGCGATCCGGTCAGCACCCTGCCGAAATGGAGCGGCAGCGTGTTGATGGAAAGCTTCTTGTCATGGGGCATCACTCCAAAAATAACGCACCGCCCGGTCTTGCTCGTCAGCGAAAAAGCCTTGTCCAGCACCTGCGGATTTCCGGTGGCGTCAATCACGACGTCGGGGGCCTGGCCTTCGAGGATGCGCAAGACTTCGAGGGCGAAATCGGTCTGGGAGGAATTGACCACATGAGTGGCGCCGTAGGCGGCGGCCTTCTGCAGTTTATGAGGGTGAAGGTCCACGGCGATAATCGGGTTCGCCCCGGCCAGGCGGGCGCCCAGCACCACTCCCAACCCAATGCCGCCGCAACCCACGATGACCAGCGACTCGCCGATTCTGACTTTGGCATCATTGGAAATGACTCCGAAACCGGTGGTCAGCGTGTCGGCCAGCAAAGAACAAACCTCAAAATCGGTGCCGGCAGGGACGGCGGTGAGACGGTTTTCCGAAATGACGGCGTAGCCGTTAAAAGTGGTGATCCAGCCCGCGTTGGCCTTTTTGCCGTTCCACCCATAGACCGGCGGGCGGGCTTCGATGCCTTTGCCTGGACGCCAATGGAGGACGACCCGGTCGCCGGGCTGGACGTGGCGGACTTCAGGGCCCACTTCCAGGACGATGCCGCCGCCTTCATGGCCGAGCAGGTGGGGCAGGAAACGGTCCGGGCCTTTGACGCCGTCAATTTCTCCAAGTTGCGTTCCGCAAATGCGGCTGACATGGATTTGGACGAGGGCCTGCCCGTAGCTCAGGGGCGGAATCTCCACCTCGTCGAGCACCAGGGGATGATGTTGTTCAACCAAAATGGCGGCGGCGGTTTTCAAAATAGTATTTGACCGTGAAAGATAAGCACAAGGCCGTTAATAATTCAAGAGCGACAAGCCGCTGTTCAGCAAGGCCTGCTTGGAGATGGGGCGCTCGTTGCCGACAATCTTGACCGCCTGGCCGCCGGCCAGTTGGCCCAAAAATGTGCCCAAAGCAATCGGGAGCTGGCGCGCCGCCGCCAGGGCGGCCACGGAGAAAAAGGCGTCGCCGGCGCCGATGGTGTCCACCACTTCGGTTTCCAGGGGCGGACACAGGCTTTGCGCCTCGTCCCGCAAACCGATTGTCCGCACCGAGCCGCGCGTCAGCCAGGCGTAGCGGGATTTGAATTGGTCCCGCATTTTTTTTAATTCGGCCAGATGATCCAGATGGCGCCGCCCGCAGGAGAGCATCATTTCCTGCTCGTCCAGGGTAAAGACGTCGGCCCGTTGATATTGCCGGCTGATGATGTTGAAGCCGTGGTTGTTGCTGTTGGTCTGGCAGTTGAGCGCCAGCAGGGGGGCGGTTTCCTGGACCAACTGGCGGATCGGCTCCTGCATCATGCCGTGGCCGAAATCCAGCAGCAGCACCACGTCCGTCCCGGCGATCTCCTCGCGCAGCCGGGCCGCCAGGCGGGCCTGCGTGTCCGGGGCGGGGGCGGCGGCATCAATATAATTGACGGAGAAAAGTTTGCTCAATTCCTTCCCTTCCATCAGCGGCTCGACAAACCGCTGTTTGATGACGGTGGTGAAGGCCGGATCGCGGATGGACTTGTTCTCCTCCGGCGCGATGTGCCCGCGCAGCAGCGGGTCCACCCACGGCTCGGTTCCGAGCAGGCTGACGAAGCGGACGTTTTGGACAAATTGCCGGACGTGGCGGAAGGCGGCCAGGGCGCCGCCGCACTGTGTTTCCTCGCGGAGAAACCGCCCGGAAATGATGCGGTTCTTCGAGGTCAGCCCCTGCACTTTGACGAAGGTATAGCGGTCAAAAATCGTGTCGCCCACCACCAGCACCTTCAAGCCGGAGAAGTTTTCCACCGCCTGGCGAAAATCGTTCAGGGAGAATTCCTGGGCCAGGGCATGACAAAAATCCTTCACCCCCGTCGGCAAATGATCGAAATTCTGGTTGAGCAGCTTGGTCGCGCTGAAAATCACCGAACCGACATAGCGGACGCTGGCCCCGACTTTGCCGGCCGTGGCGAGGTCCTTTTGGAGAAGTTCATCCTTGTGAACTTTCGTCTCGTAATCCTTTCCCAGACAGTAAATATCGGGCCGGATCGCTTCCAGGGCACCGGCCGCGCTCGGAAAGGAGGTCAACACCACGTAATCCACACAGGCGAGGGCGGCCAGGGTGCGGGCGCGCAGGTGTTCTTTGCAGAGCGGGCGCCCCGGCCCTTTGTTGACATATTTGTCCGCCGTGAGGGACACCACGAGCACGTCGCCCAGGACGCGCGCCTCTTCCAGATGGACGATGTAGCCCGGATGCAGCAGGTCGAAAATACCGTGGCAAAGGACAATGCGCCGGCCCTGCTGCCGGATGCCGGCAAAAAAGGCGGCGGCGGATTCATACGGGATTATTTTGGCGGAGGACATTCTGATTTCAGGATGACAGTCGGTGGCAAAACCCGGCCTGTTCCGGTCATGTTTTAGTTGGCCATCATTTCACAGGATGCGGCGGTTGGCAACCTTTTTTGGTGACACCTTTGGTGGGGGCGCATGACAAAAATCTTCGCCTTCTTGGTAGGGCAGAGCTGCCGCTCTGCCCTAAATTCTTGGGCGGCGCAGCAACGCCGCCCTACCGAGACATGAAGGTTTTTTATTTTTTTCCACGGGGGCTTTCGTTAAAATCCGGGAGTGATTGATTCTGATGGTTCTTTGGCGGGCTTCTTGCCCAAATTGCAGGCGGCGAAGGTCGTGGCGCTGGACACGGAGGCGGACAGCCTCCATGCCTACCCGGAAAAGCTCTGCCTGATTCAAATCAGCATCGGGGAGGAGGACTGGTTGATTGATCCGCTGGCCCCGCTGGATCTGGCGCCGCTCTGGACGGCGCTCAAACGTCATCCGCTGATTTTGCACGGGGCGGATTATGATTTGCGGCTTCTGCGCAAGAATCACGGGTTTGTGCCGGAACGGATTTTTGACACGATGCTGGCCAGCCGGTTGCTCGGGGACCGGGAGTTCGGGCTGGTCAATTTGCTGGCCAAGTATCTTGGGGTGAGTCTGGAGAAGGGGTCGCAGAAGGCCGATTGGGCGAAACGGCCGCTGACGCCCCGGATGGAGGCTTATGCGCGCAATGACACGCATTATCTGGCCCGGCTGGCCTGCATTTTGCGGGAGCGGTTGCGGGAAAAAGGGCGGCTGGGCTGGGCGGAGGAGTCCGCCGCGCGGCTGATCGTGGAATGCGCAATTCCGACGGAGCCGCAGCCGGACCTGGTCTGGCGGGTGAAGGGAAGCCACAAATTGTCGCGGGCCGCCCTGGCGGTGCTGCGGGAAATGTGGCAGTGGCGGGAAGAGGAGGCGATTGGCGGGAACAAGCCGCCCTTCTTTGTGCTGGGTCACGAGGCGCTGGTGGAAATCGCGGCGGCGGCGGTGGAACAACGGCCCTTTGCCGAGTGGCTGCCGCGCCATTTTTCCGAGCGCCGCCAGGAGGGGTTGGGCCGGGCCATCAAAGCCGGGCTGGCGCGTTTGCCGCAGGAACATCCGGATTTTCTGCGGGTGAAGTCCCACCGCCAGACCGAGGCGGAGCGGCGGCGGTTCCAGGAATTGGAGGAGCGCCGGAATCGCCGGGCCGCCGAGTTGGAGATTGACCCGACGTTGATCGCCAGCCGGGCCACATTGCTCTCGCTGGCCAGCCATTGGGACCAAGCCGCCGCGGAGTTGATGTCCTGGCAAAAAGAACTGCTGGCGGTGCCAGCTTTGCCCGGGCGCGTCCTGTAGCGAGGAATAGTGAATAGTGAATTTTGAATGGTGATCTACAGGAAACGCCCATTCATTCAGAAGGAAATCCCGACTCCTCATCTTCTTCGGCTTCCGCTTCCATTTCCTCGGAATAATTGAACTCGACTTTGCTCTGCTTGACAATTTCGTTGAGTATCGCAGGCAAAAATCCCTGGCTCACCGCCTCGGACGGCCATTTGTCCCGCCTGCCGTTGAAATTCTTGCCAATGTTGTAGGGCGGGTCTGCGAAGATCAGGTCAACCGACGCGTCCAGGACTTTTTCGAGCATTTGAAGTGCATCACCCCAGAGTATTTGATGCCCATCGCCTTCGAAGATTGTTGCATTGTGCTTCATTTTAACAATTCTCCATCCATGCTCTCACGGCCAGGCGCAAAGGTGGCTGACGTAATCGGCCGAGCCGTCGCGCAGCCAGCCGTCCAGTTGCGCCTGGTCTTTTAGCTGTTGTCCGCGCAGGCGCGGCACCACGACAAAGCGCGTCTTGACTTCCGGCAGCGCCGTCATGTCCACCCACAGTTTCTCAAACTGGCTCACGGGGAACACGTCTTCCTGTCCGTGGCCCCAGCGCTTCTTTACGTCCTTGACGGTGATGCAAGTGGGCATGCGCGCGGCCAGCGCGCGCACGGCGGCGGCGACTTTTTCCGCATCGGCCAGATCGGCCCGGCTCAAGCCGAAAACCGCCAGCAGTTTGTCAATATGAATCCAGCAGGTGTTGGAATTGTAGAAGCGGAGTTGAAACTCATCCTCCTCCCGCGGCATGGCCAGCCCCTCCACCAGCCGCGCCTGGCCATTGACGCGGGCCAGGCCGCCGCCGCGATCCTCCAGCCGGCGCGTGATAACCTCGAAGGTCAGGCAGCCCTCCTGCGCCAGATGCAAGCCGAACATCGCCGGGTCCGGGTCCGCGCCCAGCGTGTCAATGTTGTGCAACATCAGGTGCTGCAATTGCGGGCGTTCGGCGAGCAACTGCGCCAGCACGCCGTTGCGCAGGAGGTTCGGCACCTCGAACCAGTGTCCCACCGGGTGCAGGCATTGCGCCGGGAGATTGTCGGTGTAGTCGCCGCCTTCGCCCGCCGCGCGCGCCCAATTGATGAGCGCGGCGCGCAGGCTGTCGCGCACTTTTTGCTGCTGCTCGTCGAGCCGTTGCTGCGGCATCTCCTCCCAAAGAAAGCGCAGGTCCCGCGCCATCGGGATCATGCGCAATCCGATGGAGCGGCCGGGCGAGAGCAGGAGCGGGCCGGGATAATGATGATTTTCCTGCCGGCGCAAATATTCCTCGATGGCGGCGTGGGTCAGGTAGCTGGTGGTGAAGATGTGCGGCAGCGCCTGGCCGGCCAGTTGGCCGATGCGCCGGCTCTTGGCCAGGTGCGTTTCGATGAACGTCCGGTGCCGGCCGTCCAATTTGCAGAACGGATGCAGCGCTTTCACCACCCCGGCGCCTTGCGTCCAGCGGCTGCCCGCGCCGGCGGCGAGCGTGACCACGGCCAGTTCGCCGCGTCCGAGGGCGGCCAGACCGGCCTGGCGCAATTCTTCGGCCAGCGGCTGGGTGGCATTCAACACATCGCCGTCCTGCACGTCCTGGAGGCCGGCGCTGGCGGGCAGGCGGTTCTGGGCGAGGCCAATGCGGCCGCTCTTCAAATCCTCGCGGATCTGCTCATGCTGCACGCGGTCGAAGCCGTTTTGTTCGAGTAATTCCGCCAGGCTTTGCCGGCCGGCGCTCTCGGCCTTCAGCCGGGGCAGCAAGCGGTCGAACAGAGTTTGCATCATGCCGGACCATTCTGTTCGCGCGCGGCAGGCGGCGCTGAACTTGTCCAGTTCGGCGCGCTGCGGCTGGGTCAGGGCCTGGGGATCGGCGCGGAGCCAGCCCGGGACATGCAGCGCGTAGTAGCCGCGCGGAAGCAAAGCCTCGTCCCCGCGCAGCAATTCCGCCCAGGTGCCGCGCTCGTTGATGGCGAAATCATAGACCACCGGCTCCATGGCAAAGGGGAGCGCGTGCTCCAGTTCGCGCTTGGTTTGCGACATGATTTCCTGTAACCGCTCTTGCGCCTGGCTCTTGCGTTTAGGCTCGACGATAAAACCCATGCCGCCGCCGGACATGCCGCCCAGCATCCAGAAGCCCCAGAAATCCGCGCCAAATTCGGCGCGCACGGACGCGATGAGCGATTCGGTGAAGGCGTTGCTGGCCCACGGAATGATAGTTTGGATCGGCTCGCGAAAATTGCGCGTGGTCATGGCGCCCACGCTGCGCACATCGCCGGCCCGCAGCGCGGACAACATTTCATCCAGCAAAGCGATGGCCTGCTGCCGCCCGGCCCATTCCGCGGCGCACCGCAGCAGATACTTTTCCGTCACCATTTCCAGGATCGGCCCGACGTTTTGCGCCATGCCGCCGTGGACCAGCACCAGGCTTTGTTGCAAACGCTCCCGGGTTTCGGGGGAAACGTCGCCGTGGTCCAGAATGCGGTGCGCCGGCATGAGCCGGCCCCGGCTGATGCCAAATTCCGCATCGCCTTCCGTCGCGCCCACCCCGCAAATCAGTTTCATGCCCGGCCAGACCCCGCCGGAATCCTGCCAGCCGCCGCCCGAGCCGCCGAGCCATTCGCCGAGCAGGGCGCGCGCCAGCACCAAGCGCCGTTCCTCCTCGGCCAGCGCCCCGGTAAGCGACTGGGCCTGGCCGGTGGCGCGCATACAGACGGAAATCAAGGCGGCCAGCAGGTTGGTCGAGACGGCCAGACGCGAGCCTTTCGGAATATCGTTGACGTGCGAGACCAATTCCAGGCCGCGTCCCGCCCCGACGACCCGCGCCAGCAACTCGGCCAGATTCAGCCCCGAACCTTCAATGCCCGGCGGCACAATGCCGGCGGCAATCACGGCCGCTTTGAGCAATCCCAGATAGTCGCGGGCGAAATCAAAAACCTCGGCCAGTTGGCTGATCTCCGCCGTGGCGCCCAGGTCCACGCTGGTCAGGCGCAGCAGCGGTTCGTCAATCACCCGCAGGCATGCCTCCACCGGCGGTTGGGTCCCCGCGTCGCGCCCATGAACGCCCAGGTCAATGGACACATTGAGCACGCGGGCGCCTTCGGGAAAATCCATGCCGAGAAAGAAAATGTCGCTCCAGCCGGAGTGGCTCAAATCCATGCGCACCGGGGTGCGTTCGCGCAGCACCGGATAGGTGCCGTCCTCGCACCGCTGCGCCAGTTCCGGGCGCACTCGCAAGGGATGGTCCGCCGGATGGCCCATGCGGAACATCCATTGATTGCCGCGCACCGAACGCACGCTGCGCCGCACCTGGTCCGCCAGGGTCTGAAAGCCCAGGCGTTGATAGACGGCGGCCAGCGCGCTGCAAAGGGCGTCGCTGGGACCGCCGTTCTTTTGCGCGCCAAGAAACTGGTCGAGCGCCTCTTCAAACCGCCGCTGCAACAGATGCTCATAGCCCTTGAACGGAATCATCCCGTCCGCCCCCGCCGGCAGTTTTCCCGGCAGATGAAAACGGTGAATCGCGTAGAGGAAAAACAACGCGCGCACCCGCTCGTAAAGATTGTCGCTGCGGCGCCGAAAGACCTCCAATTCTTCGCAGGCCGCCCGCAGTTCTTCCGCCGAGGCGCGGGCGCAGACGGCGTCCAGCGGCAGGTTGCGAACTTTTGCATCCGCCGAGGTGATGATTTCGAGGAGCGGGCCGGCCATGAGCGTGGTGGGTAGCGTCCGTGCGGACAGTTATGGCCCTTCCTGCGCCAGCAGTTCCACCAGCCCGGCCAGGACTTCCGAGCGGGCCGGGCTGCTCAAGGCCAGCGCCAGTTGGGCGTTGAGCAAGCCGTATTTCAAACCGATGTCGAAACGGCGCCCCTGCAATTCGCAGGCCAGATAACGCTCGCGACCGGCCAGTTGGGCGAGGGTCTGGCTCAAGCTGGCGGTCCGGCCCGCTGCCATCGCCGCGCCGAGCAAATCCATCACCGCCGGCGTCAGGACGTGCATTCCGAAAAAACAAAGATAATGGCCCGCGCGCAATCCGGGAACGATGAGGCGTTGTTCGGCCACCGTCGGGGCCGGCTTCTCCAGCACCTCGGAAATAAGGTAAAGGCCTTTGCGATTATCCGCCAGCCGCCCGCCCGCCACCCCATAATAGGGCAGCTTGCTTTCGTGGGTGGCTTGCACGGCGGAAACGGCGCAGGCCTCGGCGGCGGCGACCTCGACTAATTGCCGCGCGCAACTGCGCTTCTCCCGGCTCAGATAGAGATGATCTCCGACCAGCAGCAGAAACGGCTCCGAACCGGTGAAGGCGCGGGCGCACCAGACGGCGTGGCCGTAGCCCAGCGATCTTTCCTGCTCCACGAACTGCAATCCCCGGCCGTGCGGCCCGGCGGCGGCGCGGTAGGCCGGGGCATCGCCCGCATGGATCACCGCGCAGATTTCCTCCGCGCCGGAATCCAGCGCCTCCCCGACGATGATCTCGAGGGCGGTCTTGGTTTTGCCGTCGCGGTCAACCAGCGTTTGCAGCGGCAGCGTGCGCTGGCCCGGACCGGCGGCGGTGATGACGGCTTTTCGAATGTCCATAGATTCTTTCGTGTCGTAAAAGCACTCTGCCATTTCCGCCGCCGCTGGCAACTATATTTTGCCCTGGCAACCGAGGCAGGGTACATTTCACTTTCTTGGGTTTTCTTTCTTAATCGTAATCTTAATCTTGCTCTTAATCCGAAGGCAGGAGGGCGATGAGATTAAGATTAAGATTAGGAGTAAGATTAAGAGGGGAACCCAAAAACGTGAAATGCACCCTGGTCAGTTCCAGGTTCCGGCCGGCGATTCGCCGGCCGGGACAGGCGGGTCGCCTGTGCCACCCAATGCAATGCGGGGCGGGGCGGCGTTTTTGGTTGTTGCGGACTCGGACAAGAATGGTTTCAATGTCCTCCTTATGGCAAAGCTCGCTGTTGTTGTTGATGCCCTGGCCGCCGATGACGGTCATGGTGCAGACCTTGGCGATTTCCGGCCGCCGGGAAAGCGGCTGTTTATCAAATGAAAAAAATTCCTCTTAGCCTCTCGTTGGTCATCGTTGCGGCGGTTGCCGCCTGCACCGCCGCCGCGCAAAATCCCAACTCCGCTACCGTCTCGCCCCGTCTCATCCAGTCCTTTGACCACGGGTGGCGTTTTCTCAAATCCGATGCGCCGGACGCGGAACAAACCCGCTTTGACGACTCGGCCTGGCGGCAGTTGGATGTGCCGCACGACTGGAGCATTGAAGGGCCGTTCGCCCAAACCAACGCCACGACCGGCGCGGGCGCGTGGCTGCCCGGCGGCGTCGGCTGGTACCGCAAACATTTTGCGCCGCCGGAAAACCTGGCCGGGCGGCGTGTCTTCATTGAATTCGACGGCGTGATGGCCAACAGCGATGTCTGGATCAACGGCTTTAAGCTCGGCCACCGTCCCTATGGCTACGTCAGTTTCCAATACGAACTCACCGGCCACTTGACTCCCAGCGAGAATGTGCTGGCCGTCCGCGCGGACACCTCGGCGCAACCCGCCTCGCGCTATTATTTCGGGGCGGGCATTTACCGGCATGTCCGGCTGGTCGTGACCGATCCGGTTCACATCGCGCAATGGGGCGAGTACGTCACCACCCCGCAGGTTTCCGCGGCGCAGGCCACCGTGCATGTGCAGACGACCGTGACCAACCAGTCCGGCGCTCCGAGCGAGATTTCCATCCAGGTTTCCCTCTTTGATCCCGCTGGAAAAGCGGCCGGCCAGGCGGAAACGCCCCCCAAACTCCTGGCCCCCGCAAGCTCCGCGCAATTTGACCAGGACGTTGTGGTGGTCAATCCGCAACGGTGGGACTTGGACAAACCGGTCCTTTACAGCGCGCGCGCCACGGTCAACTCGTTCGGCAACGGACTCCAGGATAGAATTGGTCCCCCCGATAGGCTCGATGATCAGATGGTTCACTTTGGCATCCGCGAGGCCGTGTTTAAGGCCGACACCGGCTTCTGGCTCAATGGCAAGAACCTCAAAATCAAGGGAGTCTGCCTCCATCAGGACGGGGGCGCCTTCGGCCTCGCGGTGCCGGACGGCGTTTGGGAGGAGCGCTTCAAGGCGCTCAAGGAAGTGGGCGCCAATGCCATCCGCACCGCGCACAACCCGCCCGATCCCGCTTTTCTGGATTTGTGCGACCGCATGGGATTCCTCGTCATGGATGAAATGTTCGATTGCTGGACCGTGCAGAAGAATCGTTTCGACTACCATCTGTATTTCAACGATTGGTCGCAGATTGACACGCGCGACACCGTGCGGCGCGACCGCAATCATCCCAGCATTATACTTTACAGCGCGGGCAATGAAATCCACGACACGCCCAACGCGCAGCTTTCCCTGGGAATTTTGACCGGCCTGGTGCGGGTTTTCCATGAAAACGACCCCTCGCGGGCCGTGACCCAGGCCTTGTTCCGCCCCAACGTCAGCCACGATTACGACAACGGCCTGGCGGACCTGCTCGATGTCATCGGCACCAATTATCGCGACAACGAATTGCTCGCGGCCCATAATGCCAAACCCACCCGCAAAATCATCGGGACGGAGAACCACTTTGATCGCGGGGCCTGGCTCTACGTGCGCGACAACGCTCCTTACTCCGGGCAATTCCTCTGGAGCGGCATTGATTATCTGGGCGAAGCCCGCGTCTGGCCGGCCACGACCGGCGCCTCCGGACTGCTGGATCGCACCGGCCAGGCCAAGCCGGTGGCCGCCGAGCGCGAAAGTTGGTGGAGCGAAAAGCCGGTGGTGATCATTACCCGCCGCACCGCCGCCGACGCGCCCCGCGTGACCGATCCGGGCTACGAACCGGCCCCGCCGACCGCCGCGCGGACTCCGCAGGCCCAATGGGTCAATTGGACGCCCGAGAATTCCGGGCCGCACCGGGAGAACGTGGAAGTTTTCAGCAATTGCGAGCAAGTGGAGTTGTTTCTCAACGGCAAGTCCCTCGGCACAATACCATTGAATGCCAACGCCACGCCCCGCGCCTGGCAGGTGGATTTTGAGCCGGGCACGATCAAGGCCGCCGCCAAAAACGGCGGCAAGATCGTGGCCGCGCACGAACTGCGCACGGCGGGCAAACCGGCAAAAATAATGTTGACCGGCAGCGCCGCCACCCTCCCGGCGGATTATGACCATGTTTCGCGCGTCGTGGCCAGTGTGGTGGACGAGAACGGCGAAACGGTTCCGACCGCCAGCCCATTGATCACCTTCAAGATTTCCGGCCCCGGCGTCCTGGCGGCGGTTGACAACGCCGACAACTCCAGCCACGAATCGTTCCAAGCGACTGAGCGGAGCGCCTGGCAGGGTTGGTGCGTTGCCTTCGTGAAAGCCTCCGCGCCTTCTGGTAACATTACTTTGACCGCCTCCGCCCCCGGCCTGGCCGACGGCTCCCTCCGCCTCCAAGCCGCCCCCGCGTCCCATTGATCTTAATCTTAATCCTAATCCTAATCTCAACCCTAAATAATCCCCATGAAAACACACCTGTCTGCCGCCCCGCGCGGCCTCTTTGTCTCCGCCTTTATTTCCGTGGCCCTGGCCGTGCCGGCCCTGCGCGCCGCCGATGGCCCGCCGGTGGTCGCCAAACCTGAGGTCAACGCCGCTGTCACCGTCGCCGACAACGAAGGCGCTTGGATACTGGACAACGGCATTGTCAAGGCGACGATCAACAAGCGCAACGGCAACATGACGTCGCTGGTTTATCGCGGCATCAACACCATGGGCCAAGGCGGATACTGGGAATCAGGGCCTGGAGGTCAGGCGACCCGGTCCCTCACCATTGATCCGGCGAAAAACGGCGGCGAGCGCGCCGAGGTCTCCATCAAGTCGGTCGGCGGTAACATGGAGGTGGAGGCCCGCTACGCCATGGAACGCGGATCCAGTGGCATTTACGTTTACGGCATTTACTCGCACAAGGCCAGCGCCGGCGCCGCGAGCTATGGCGAAAACCGCTACATCACCAAGCTGAACCATGACTTTAATTGGCTGTCGGTGGACAAAGACCGCAACCTGCTGGAGTGTACCCCGCTGGACTGGGGCACGGGGGTCGTCATCCACGCCAAGGAACAGCGCATTTTGAGCACCGGCTACTATAAGAACTCGGTCGAACACAAGTACAGCTACAACGCCGTGCAATACAAAATCCCCGCCTACGGCTGGTCCAGCACGAAGGACCATATCGGCGTCTGGTTCATCAACCCCACCACCGAATACCTGAGCGGCGGCGCTTCCAAAATGGAGCTGGTCTGCCATTTTGACGCCAACGACAACCCCGACCCGATCATCCTGGATTACTGGTGCGCCGGCCACTACGCCGGGGGCGCGGGCTGCAACATCCCCGCAGGCGAGGAATGGAACAAGGTCATCGGCCCGATTTTTGTCTATTGCAACGCGCTGGCCGAGCCGAAGGTTCCGTCCCAGGCCGATCTCGAGACCCTTGCAGCCACCGCCGGCAACCCCACTGTCCCTCCCGCCTGGCAGGAGAACGGCACGGCCTTGTGGCAGGATGCGCTCGCCCAAGCGAAAAAGGAAAAGGCCCAGTGGCCCTACGATTGGGTCAACGACGTGGATTATCCACACAAGGAACAACGAGGGAACGTCACCGGCCAGTTGATGCTCAACGACCCGCAGGCGGCCACGACCAGGCTGCCCCATCTGACCGTCGGCCTGGCGCACCCGGAGTACACCAGCAGTGCCCGGGGTTTTGTTCTGCGGGCGGGCACCGGCAATAAGGTTACCTGGCCGCACGACGGGAATTACTACCAGTTCTGGAACGACGGCAGCGAGGACGGCAAATTCACCATTTCCAACGTCCGCCCCGGTAATTACACGCTGCATGCGTTTGCCGACGGCGTGCTGGGCGAATACACCAATTACAACATCACGGTCGAAGCGGGCAAGAACTTGGACCTGGGCAAACTTGAGTGGAAGCCAGTGCGCTACGGCAAGCAAGTCTGGGAAATCGGCTACCCCGACCGTACTGGCGGCAAATTCTATAAGGGCGACGGCTCAAACTACTGGCTCTGGGGTTGGTGTGTGCGCTATCCGCTCCTGTTCCCCAACGACATCACCTACACCATCGGCAAGAGCGATTATCATAAAGACTGGTTCTTTGAGCAGGTGCCGCACGGGGAATCCACCGCCTGGCTGAATCCCGACGCGAAAGATCCCGCCAACCAGCGCTTCGGCTGGGTTAAAACTGCGACAGGGAACGAGGATATGTGGCGGACCATTGGCCGGGGCCGGGCGACCACTTGGACCATTAAATTCAACATGGACAAAACACCCCAGGGCCAGGCGGCCTTGCGCATCGCCCTGGCTGGCGCCGACGGCGGCGGCGGCCTTGCCATCGCTGTCAACGGCAAGAGCGCCGGCAGCATCCGGCCCGTTGCGACCAACGCCCTGCGCTACAATACCGACACCGGCGTTTGGTATGAATACACCCAGACGTTCGACGCCGCGCTGCTGAAGGCGGGCGAAAACGAAATGCAACTCACCGTCCCCGCCGGCGATCTCTGTTCCGGCGTCGTCTACGACTATCTGCGCCTGGAGCTTGACGAGGATTACAAAGCCGGCAGCGCGCCGTAGCATGGTATTTCGCTCATGATGTGACAACCATTTCAGTATAGCTCAAAAGGGCTTTTCTAAAAGGAACAATTCGCAATGGGCGCATGATAAAAATCTTCAACTTCCTGGTAGGGCAGAGCTGCCGCTCTGCCCTGAATTCCGGGGTGGCGCAGCAGCGCCGCCCTACCGACGAAGAGAAGACTTTTGTCCGGCACAATACGCGATTCCCCCGTTCAGCTTACCCTTGCAGAATTCCAATCCATACATTAGTTTTACACGATGAAAGTCAAAGACATTAAGGGTCTGGTGGAACGGGAGCCGTTTCGCCCCTTTGGCGTCCGCCTCAATAACGGCGCGCAATACTTGTTCAAAAAGCCCAGGGATGTCGGCGCGCCCAAGGATTATCATCTCTTAGTTTATTTTGGCGAGAACCAGGTGGCCCTCATTGAAACCGACAGCATCGTTGAAATCTTTGGACCATAATCCCCTCTCCACGTCCCAAGTCATTTGGCGATGGTGGTGGCGATGTTCGGACTGTTGGGGTTCACGTCCAGGCGCCGTTCTTTGGGCAAAATCACCAAGTCCATGTCCTCCATTGGAATCGCTCCAAGCAGGACATGATCACCCATAACCAATGCGCCCGCAAAACCAAGCCGGTTCTTGAAGCGGATTTCCAGCGGGCCAACATAGGGCACGAGGCGGTTGCTGCCGTCGGCCAGAGTCACTTCCTTTTCGTGCAACGATTCGAGTTTAAGCTGGATGCGGACGTGCTCGGGGATGCACAAATGCACCGAGCCTGAATCCGCCAGGGCTTCCACTTCCACCGGTTCAATCGCCGGATTCCTCGCGTTTCGCAATATAATTCGAGCGTTCACAAGACCCACTAAAATAGAATACTCCCGTGGCCAAAACCCGCAAGGCCGCTTTTTGGCAGTGTCCCCGTGTTTTGCGATGCGTCAGTCTTGGACAGTAGGGTGGGCAGTCCGCTGCCCGCCGCGCAAAGATAGTGCGACGCCGGTTCCACTGCGAACGCCCAACGGCGGGCAGCGGAGTGCCCGCCCTGCCTTTCCCGGACCACCCAAGTCTGGCGCGTTGCCGCGTTTTGTGCTTTGACCTTTTTCACCCGCCCATTAGCTTTTGTCCCGTGCCCGATCTACCCGTCACTATCATTATTGCCGCCCGGCCCGACCAGGGCGAAGTCCGCGCCGTCGCCGCCGCCCAACAATTGGATTATCCGGCCGCCCAGCTTGAAATCCTCCTGGCCCGCGGGCGCCAGCCCTCCGTCCAGCGCAACGCCGCCCTGCGCGCGGCCCGCGGCGACATCATTTATTTTTTGGACGACGATGCCATCGCCCCGCCCGGCAGCCTGCGCCGCGCCCTGGAGCTTTTCCAAGCCCCCGGCGTCAAGATGGCCGGCGGCCCCAGCCTTTGCCCGCCCGAGGCCCCCGCGTTGCAACAGATTCTCGCCCTGACCATGGGCAGTTGGCTGGCTTTTGGGCCGAGTTGCTCCCGTTACCGCGCCCGCGGCGGCCTCCGGCCCACCAGTGAAAAAGAATTGATCCTTTGCAATCTCCTCGCCCGGCGCGACGACCTTCTCCAACTCGGCGGCTTCAACGAGTCGCTTTATCCCAATGAAGAAAACGCCCTGATGGACCAACTGCAAGAGCGCGGCGGCCTGCTGCTCTATGATCCCGGATTGTTCGTGTACCGCCTGCCGCGCCCGACGATCCGTGCCTTCTGCAAAATGCTCTTGAACTACGGCCGCGGCCGCGCCGAGCAATTTCGTCTGCGCCCCACGCTGCGTTCTGCGCCCAATTTCATCCCGCCCCTCTTTTGTGTCGGCCTGGTGGCCTTCCCTTTTCTGATTCCGATGTCGTGCTGGCTGGCTACCGTCTATCTGGCGGCTGTCCTTGTCCAGTCGCTGGCCGTGCTCTCCTGGCGGCAATGGTATTGGCTTCCGCAAATTATGAGTTTGATCTTTGTCAGCCATGTGGTTTACGGCCTGGGTTTTTGGCGCGGCTGCCTGACCAAGCCCAAACCGCCTCCTCCCGCCGTCTCCGCCTCCGTCCAAGTCGAGAGAATTCAGTGAAGAATGCTTTCGGCCAGAGGCCGAAAGCGGCGGGCGCGGACGCCCGCGCTCCCAAAAGAATCACACCGCCCCAGCCGGATTCGTGTCTCTGGAAACTTATTTATTGACAAGCTCCAACTGAGGCCGCCGCCCGAAATTTGCCCTGTGCCTCACTCCCACTCAATGGTCGCCGGCGGTTTGCTGGAGATGTCCAGGCAGACGCGGTTGACGCCTTTGACTTCGTTGATGATCCGGTTGGACATCCTCTCCAGCAGGGCGTAAGGCAGCTTGGCCCAGTCGGCGGTCATGCCGTCCTGTGATTCCACGGCGCGGATGACAATGGTGTTTTCGTAAGTCCGCTCGTCGCCCATCACCCCCACGCTGCGCACCGGGAGGAGAACGGCGAAGCTCTGCCAGATTTTGTCGTACCAGCCGCTGGCTTTCATTTCCTCCACCACGATGTGGTCGGCCGCGCGCAAAATGTCGCAGCGCTTGGGCGTCACCTCGCCCAGGATGCGCACCGCCAGGCCCGGGCCGGGGAAGGGCTGGCGCAGGAGGATTTCCCGGGGCAGGCCGAGTTCGGCGCCCAGCAGCCGGACCTCGTCCTTGAACAGGCACTTCAGCGGCTCGATCAATTTGAATTTCAAGTTGCGGGGCAGGCCGCCCACGTTGTGGTGGCTCTTGATCAAGGCCGCCGGGTTGCCCGCGATGGGGACCGATTCGATGACATCGGGATAAAGCGTGCCCTGGGCCAGAAAGCGGACGCGGCCCGCGCGCCGGGCCGCCGCCGCGAAAACCTCGATGAAGGTCTTGCCGATGATTTTGCGTTTCCGCTCCGGATCCGTCACGCCCTTAAGCCGGCCGAGAAAGAGCCGGGACGCGTTCCTGTATTGCAGTTTGATTTTGAAATGCCTTCCGAAAACCTCGCGCACCGCGGCCGCCTCGCCCGCCCGCAACAAACCGTTGTTGACAAAGATGCAGGTCAGGCGGCTCCCCACCGCCTTGCGCAGCAGGGCCGCCGCCACGCTCGAATCCACGCCGCCGCTCAGTCCCAAAATGACCCGTTCCCCGCCGATTTGGGCCTGGATTTCCTCCACCGCCTGATCGGCGAAGTGGCGCATCGTCCATTGCTGCCCGCAGCCGCAAATGCCATGCACGAAATTGGCGAGGATTTCGCGCCCGCGCGGCGTGTGTGCCACCTCCGGGTGAAATTGCAGCCCGTAAAAATTGCGCGCCGGGTCTTCGATGGCGGCGAACTCCGAGTTGTCCGACGCGGCCACCGCCTTGAAGCCTTTGGGGAGCCGGGTCAGCTTGTCCCCGTGCGAATTCCAGATTTGCAGCCGCTCCGGCAAATGGGCAAACAGCGCCGCCGCCCGGTCCTTCACCAGCAAGGTGCCTTTCCCGTATTCGCGTTTCTGGCCCGATTCCACCTTCCCGCCCAGAAAATGCGTGAGCAACTGCACCCCGTAGCAAATCCCCAGAATCGGGATGCCCAGTTCGAATATGCCGCCATCCGGCATCGGCGCCTCCGGGTCATAGACGCTGCAAGGCCCGCCGGAAAGAATCAGCCCCTTGGGGGTCAGACCGGCCACGGTGGAAGCCGGCGTGTCGTAGCGCAGGATGGTGGAATAGACATGGCACTCGCGAATCCGCCGGGCGATCACCTGCGTGAATTGCGAGCCAAAATCCAGGATGACAATTTGTTCCATCGCCAAAAAATAAGAAGCCACTGTCTGCTCCCGCCGGGCCAAATAAGCGAGAGAAAAATTTTCACAGAAAGATTTTCACGGCGCGGTTGACATCATCGTCCCGGCGTGGCTCAGGTTCTGTCGTCAGGCGCATAAAATGATGTCGAAACCCGAACATCCATTTCTGTGAACCGGTTCAAATCATTCTGGAAAGGGCTGACCGCGCCTTCATTTCGCCATAGCGTGAATCGTTGCCAGGTATGAAAAAAACATGGTCCGCCCTTCTGGGTTTGCTGCTCCTGGGCGCACCGGCGGCGCCAGCCCAGTTCCGCTTCACGACCAATGCCGGCACGATCACCATCACCGGGTACTCCGGGCCTGGCGGGGCTGTGATCATTCCATCCAGCACCAATGGCTTTCCGGTCGCCACCATCGGGAATTATGCGTTCTACGATAGCAGCCTGACCAGCGTGACGATTCCCGGCAGTGTCACCAGCATCGGGCAGTCCGCGTTCTTATTCTGCACCAGCCTGGGCAGCGTGACGATTCCCGGCAGCGTTGCCAGCATCGGAAACTATGCTTTTGATAGCTGCGCCAGCCTGACAAATGCCACGATCAATGACGGCGTCGCCAGCATCGGGGAAGGGGCGTTCGCGGACTCCACCAGCCTGGCCAGTGTGACGATCCCCGGCAGCGTTGCGAGCATGGGGGAGTCTGCGTGGAATGGCTGCACCAGCCTGACCAACGTCACCATCAACTACGGCGTTGCCGCCATCGGGGATGAGGCGTTCCAAGACTGCTTGAGGCTGGCCGGCGTCACCATTCCCGGCAGCGTCACCAACATTGGGGAAGCGGCGTTCCAAGATTGCTTCAGACTGGCCAGTGTCAGCATTCCCGCCAGCGTCACCAGCATCGGGGAATCCGCGTTCTCGGATTGCTCGAGCCTGGCCAGCGTGACGATCCCCGGCAGCGTTGCCAGCATCGGGAATGCTGCGTTCTCGCAATGCTCCAGCCTGGCCAGCGTCTATTTCATGGGCAACGCGCCCGCCGCCGGTTCGACTGTTTTCACTACTGGCTCCGGCAACGGTTACGACAACGCGACCGTCTATTATATGCCCGGCGCCACCGGCTGGAGTGACTCTTTTGCCGGTCTGCCCGCGGTGCTGTGGAACCCGTTGATCCAAACCGGCGACGGAAATCTTGGCGTGCGGAACAATCAATTTGGTTTCGACATCACCGGCACGGCCAACATCCCCATCGTGGTGGAAGCCTGCGCCAATCTGGCCAGCCCCGTTTGGACTCCATTGCAAAGCCTCACGCTCACCAATGGTCTGTTCTATTTTAGCGAACCAGTACAAGCGAACAGCGCTGGTCGCTTCTACCGTATCAGCTCGCCATGAACCGGCCACGGGCGCTCTTAGCGTCAGCGCTCTTCGCCCAGTTCGTCAATACGCCGTCCTGGCCAATTTAAAGTTAACTCAAAGGCCCCTTTGCCCCGGTCCAAGGCGGCTGACTGGTTCTTAGGCACGCCGGTAAGAAAGGAATACACCCACATTGACAGGGGAATTTGGGTGTATTCATTTTAACGGCGCAAGATCAGGCATGTCGAGAAAAATCTTTTTTGGGAGGAAAACTTAGGAGAAAGCAAAATTGGCCGCAAAAACCAGCGGGTCTTGGCTGGGCATCTTCATTCGATCGAACACGGCGCGAGGATGGCGGTGCTCATGCCGTGGATGATCTTCTTGTCGGCGGGGCAGATGGTGGCCAGGACGCCGCACAGGCTGGCGCGGGCGGCGTCGCCGTCGCCGCTGACAAAATAGTAAGGACAGAGACGCACGCGGCCGGGCATGGCGGCCAGTTCGTTCTTCGCAAAATCAAACCAGTGCGTCTCGACCAGACGGGGCTTGCCGTAGCGTTGCAAGACGTAGGGCGACTGGGGGAACGACCGGATGGCCTCGTCCACGGCGGCGCTCCAACTGGCGGCGGAAAGATCGCTGCCGAGATAAACCCCGCGCCCGCCCCAGGCTTTTTCGGAGAAGCCGGAAATCTTCAGAATCAACTCGCGGTCGCGCTGGGAAAGGGACTTGAGCTGGGTCCAGTCTGTCAAGTTCAATTCCGGGATGGCCCCCTGCGGCGGGAGGGGCGACGGGTCCACCATCCAGGTGTAGGGGACCAGTTGCTGGAGCCGGTCGAGGAAGCCTTCGCCCAGTTCCTGCCGCCAAAAGGGGCGCAGGCGGCGGTTCCAGAGCAGGGCGAAGAGCATTTTCTCCTCGAAAATCGGCCGGGCCGGCGGGGTGAGGCGGATTTTCCCGGCCAGCGCCATGTCAATAATGGTTTTCGCGGAGGGGACGCCGGCCAGATCAAACAATTCAAAGAAGCGATAGACGGCGTCGCCGTCCTCGAATTGGGTGAAGCGGGCGTCGCGGACGCGGAATTTTTCGCCCAGTTGGGCGGCGAGCCAGTTCATCTCGGGGCGGTAGGTCTGCGCTTCCTCGGAAATAACGATGTGGACGGATTTGGCTTCGCCGAAAATGCCGGCGAAACCGCGCATCATGCCGCCGGCCCCGCCGAGGATGCCGGGTGCGCCCAGCGGCGGGGCGGAGTAGATTTGATTGAGCCAGGCGGTCAGGCCGATGCCGCCGGGGACGCTGTCCAGTTCAACGATGCGGGGGCCGGATTCGGTGAGGATGATGTCCGGGCGGATCACGCGGGGGAGTTCGGCTTTGAACGCGGCGGCGCGCTGGATTTCGGGGAGTTGCGGCGGCTTGCCCTGGTCCAGCCATTGCGCAACCCAGGACGGCTGCTTGCCGGCCAGGCTCTGGCGATAGAGCAAATTGACGGCCCGATTGAATTGGAGCAATACGCGGCCCAGGCTTTCCAAGGACGCCGCCAGTTCGCGGCCCAGGGGAAAAGGCGCCGGGGAGATGCGCCAGTCCTGCCCGGCAAAAAGGCCGCCCGCCGGGATGGCGTCACGAATGAACCGGGCGCGTTCCGCGGATGTTGACGGGGAGGTTGCGGGGGTGGTCATTCCGAGACTTCGCCTGTTTTGCGGACCTCAACAATCTCAACCTGTCGGCGAAGAGGAGTTAATTGAAGGCCAAGACGATCATGCGCGGCCTTGACAACTTGGGCGGGGTCGGGAAGGAATTGTTCGGCTTCCGGTTTGGCCAGTTCCGCCAGGAGCCGCGCTGTGCGCTCCGCATGTTGGACTTCAGTCGAAAGCGCGCTCAACCAATCCCCATCGGGATTGGCATCCATGGCTGCCTGAACCCGCGGGTCCATTTCCAATTGCAATTTCTCCGCATCCGAGAGTTCCCATTTCATATCCACATCAAATCGGCCGTCCAGTTTTGTTTCGTCAAAGACGGGTTTGTCCAACGCGCGCTCAAGAAACTGCACCACCGTCTTCATGGTCGCGCCAGTGAAATGAAAACCGCCCCCGGTCTGGCCGCCACCTCCCCTGGCCGTGGCGGGGTGAAAGCCGGGCGCATTGGTGCTGATTTGGGTCAGCACCCAGGCTTCCATTTCGCGGTTTGTCAAAGTCACTTCCAGGTTGAAAGCGGCGCGCAAGGCTGCGATGAAATCGCGGCGCAAGCCGGGCTTTTCGCCGGCGGGCGCGCGCAGAACGATGTCGTAATAGCCCGGCGGCATTTTGCATTTCAGGAGCGTGCAACAGGCGGGCTTGTCGAAAACGAAGCCGATGGCGAAAGTGATGGGGCATATTTTGCCTTCATACCCAAACTCATTCGTTGACATCATGCCAAAAGCCCCGATCATCGGCTGCGGAACTTTTCGCTCGCGAATCGAAACCTCGAACCATGCGGGCGGCCGGCTGGAATCCACTTCGGAAGCGGGCAGCTCATCGGGACTAACGTAAGTTGGCAGCGGCGGCAGTGAGGATTTCTTGCCGGCCAGAATTTCTTCCAGATGTTGCGGCTGGAGCGAGGCCGGGTGTGTGATGGCCGCAATCCTGCCATCCGCGCCGAGGATCACGGTATGCGGGATCCCCTTCACCGCGAACGCCTTGTTCAAGACTTCATAATCGTCGAGGCCGACCCATGATTTGATGGGATGATTGTCAAGAAAAGATTTCACCACCCCTTCGTTCTCCGCGGAAACGGAAAGGAAAACCACCGGACGGTTCTTAAACTCCCCGGCCAACTCATTCCAATGCGGGATGGCTTGCACACAAGGGCCGCACCACGTCGCCCAAAATTCCAACACCACGACTTTGCCCTTGAGCGCCGCCCAATTGACTTCAGACGCCGGAGGGCCTTGCAGCATCTTTGAGATTTTAAGGTCTGGCGGCACGTCCCCAATTTTGGGACCGTCGCCCCCTGCCACACCAAAGCAGTTCTGGGCGGCCAGACAGCCTAGAAAGGCCAAATAAATCCAAGAACGCGCCGAAGGCAATTTTGCTGGTTTCATCATAATTTGAGCGGATGGCCAATGTTCCCTTCTTTCAATCCATCAGACAGGCGAGACGGTGGAATCCTTTGCAATGTTTGAATCCGTTCGCATTAATGAGCGCGCGCCGTTGTTTTGAGTGGGCAAGCCGGTTACCTTCTCAACTGGCCGGTGCCGAGGCCGATCCATTTGTAGCTGGTCAATTCCTCCAGCCCCATCGGGCCGCGCGCGCCGATTTTGTCGGTGCTGATGCCGATTTCGGCGCCCATGCCAAATTCGCCGCCATCGGTGAAGCGGGTGGACGCGTTCCAATAAACCGCCGCGGAATCCACCTCGGCCAAAAACCGCCGGGCGCGCCCCTCGTCGCGCGTGACGATGCTGTCCGAATGGGCGGAGCCATACTGGTTGATGTGGGCAATGGCCTGGCCCACCCCATCCACCACGCGGATGTTGACGATGTAATCGTTGTATTCGGTGTAAAAATCCTGGTCGGTGGCGGGCCGGATGGCGTGGGCCGGATGCGGCAGGCTGGCTTCCAGGATTTTGCGGGCGAAATCGTCCGCGCGCATTTCGACTTTTTTGGCGTCGAAACGGGCGCCCACCACGGGGAGAAAGGTGGCCGCGACGGAGGAATCCACCAGCAAGGTTTCCATGGCGTTGCAGACGCCGGGGCGCTGGCATTTGGCGTTGAAAGCGATTTCCCCGGCCATGTTCAAATCCGCCTCCGCGTCCACATAAACATGGCAAACCCCTTTGTAATGTTTGATGACCGGCACCTTGGAGCAATCGGCCACCGCGCGAATGAGGCGCTCGCCCCCGCGCGGCATGCACAAATCCACATATTGCGTCAGGGCGAGCAGTTCCTTCACCGCGTCACGGTCGGTCGTGCGGACGACCTGGATGGCGTGGGCGGGAAAAGCGGCCAGCGCCCCGGCGGCGGCCTGGGTGAGCAGATCGGCGATGGCTTGATTGGAATGAAGGGCCTCCTTGCCCCCGCGCAATATGGTGGCGTTGCCCGACTTGAAGCAAAGGCTGGCCGCGTCGGCGGTGACGTTGGGCCGCGATTCGTAAATGATGACGACGACGCCGATGGGGGTGGAGATCTTTTGCAGGCGCAAACCGTTGGGGCGGGTGCGGTCGTCGAGGATTCTGCCGACCGGATCGGGCAAGGCGGCGACTTCGCGCAGGCCCAGGGCCATGGCGGCAAGCCGTTTCTCGTCGAGTTTCAAGCGGTCGAGCATGGCGGCGGAGAGGCCCATTTTGGCCGCCGCCTCCATGTCGCCGTCGTTGGCCGCCTGAAGGGCGGGACGGTTCTGGTCGAGAGCGTCGGCCATGGCGAGGAGGCAGGCGTTCTTCTGGCTGGTGGTCAACTGCGCCAGTTGGCGGGAGGCCGTTTTGGCTTTCCGGGCCAATTGCGTCATGTCATCGCACAAACTCATGGCGGCAAGTTAATTCAAATCGGCGCTCTTGACCACATTTTTCCCGATCAGGGTCGGAAGCCGGGTGCAGGACAAAAATCTTCACCTGCGTGGTAGGGCAGAGCTGCCGCTCTGCCCTGAATTCTTGGGCGGCGCAGCAGCGCCGCCCTACCGGCGACATGCAGATTTTTGTCCTGCGCCCTCGGAAGCCTTGCCTTGACTGCAATTTCAGGCCGGAAGTAGAATAGGCCCTTTATGAGCGCGCCAAAAAGATGGCCATTGAAGAGGATCACCCTCGCCGGCTACAAATCCATTCGGAAACTGGATGCGTTCCCGCTCAACAGCGGATTGAATGTGCTGATCGGGGCGAATGGCTCGGGCAAGACCAACTTCATTCGCTTCTTCGAACTGCTCGGGAACATCATGGATCCAAACAAGGGCTTGCAGAATTATGTCAGCGCGCGGGGCGGCGCGGATGTTTTCCTATTTCGCGGGATGAAGGTGACGCCCGAGTTCCACGCGGATTTGATATTTGGCAGCAATGAATACAGGTTCACTCTCAAGGCGGCGGATGACCGCTCACTTTTTTTTGCCGAGGAACGCACGTCTTATAGAACTGCCGGAATCGACCGTGGCACGGGCCACAAGGAGACCAAGTTGGTAAAGAAAGGATGGAGCATTGATACATGGCCGGTGGACACCGAATTCATACGTGGCATACTAAATTGGCGGGTTTACCATTTTCACGACACCTCACCGAACGCAAAGGTCATGGATAAATGCAACATCGTGGATTGCGATGTCCTGCACAGCGATGCCTCAAATCTGGCCGCATTCCTGATGCGCATGGCACAAGCTCATCCGGCTCATTACGCCCGGATCGAGGAAACGGTGCGCCAGGTCGCGCCTTTTTTTGGAGCATTTGTTCTCAAAGAAGTCGCGCCGGGCCAGACGCAACTGCTCTGGAAGGACCGTTATTCCGACTTGCTCTATTATCCACACCAGCTTTCCGACGGGACGTTGCGTTACATTTGCCTGGCCGCGTTGCTTTTGCAGCCGAATCCCCCCGCAACTATTATTATTGACGAACCGGAACTCGGGTTGCATCCGTGCGCAATTAAGTTGCTGGCCAGCCTGCTGCATGAAGCGGCCGGCCGCGCGCAATTGATCGTTTCCACCCAGGCGTCCCTCCTGGTGGATGAGTTGACGCCGGAAGAGGTCATTGTTGTCAACCATCGGGATGGGGAGACGCTGTTCGAGCGGCTGGACCCGGCGCGCTTGGCCGATTGGCTCAAGGAATACACCTTGGGCCAATTATGGGAGAAGAACGAGCTGGGAGGTTTGCCCTGATGAATTGGCTCCGCCTTTACGTTACCGTCGAAGGCCAGGCGGAGAGGGAATTTGCGGAGCGGGCGCTGAAGCCTCATTTGGCCGCCTATTCGATTGAGGTCAAGCCCCGAGTGACGCTGACCAACCGCAAATTGGGCAAACGGGGCGGCGTTTTGGACTTCGAAAAGATCAGGGGCGACCTGGCCCGCTTGATGAAACAAGATCAGCATCCCGAAGCCCGCTTCACAACGATGGTGGACCTCTATGCCCTGCCCGCGGCGTTCCCCGGCTGGGCCGAGGCCCAAAGGAAGAAGCTGCCGCCGGACCGGGTGGCGGTGTTGGAAGCGGCCCTGCAAGCCGAGTTCGGCGACCGCCGATTTGTGCCGTTCATCCAACTCCACGAGTTCGAAGCGCTGCTCTATTGTGATTTGGGACAGCTCCAGCAACGAATCGCCGGCTCAGACACTGGCATCGCGGCGCTCCAGCGGGAGGTGCGGGATTTGGAGCCGGAAGAAATCAACGAAGGCGCGGCCACCGCGCCGAGCAAACGGATCATCCGCCATCTGCCAGTCTATGAGTGGAACAAAGTGCGCGTGGGCGCTGCTGCCGCCGCCGCCATTGGTCTTCCCATGTTACGCCAAAAATGCCCCCACTTCGGACAGTGGATTTCCAAACTGGAACGGCTCGCCGAGAATCCAATGACCTAAGAGGCGGCTGTCAGTTCCCCGCCGGAGCCGGCGGCGGGGGCGCGGGCCGCTCCAGCGGCAGACCGCAGGCCGCGCGCAATGGCTTGATTGACTCCCAATAGACATCGTCTTCGAGGCAGAACATGCGCGGGTCCTTGGCCATCTCGGCCGCATTCATTCCACCGCGCCCGCCGCCGCCGCCGCCGCCGCCACGCCGGCCGTCCGGGGGTGTGCCGGCTTCCTGTGCCGGGGTCTGGCTATCGAAAACGGGACTGCGAACCGATGCCCACGGCATGTAATAGGTCCATTTCGGCTGCGTTTTATAGATTTCCAGCGGTATCGGGCCGCCTTCGCTGACGGCCATGACCTTGCCATCCGACAACGCGTTCATCTCGTCATAAAATCGCTGGTCGAACGCCCCATAACAGTCCAACGCGAGAACGTCCACGTACTGCTGGCCGGGAAAGCAATCCACAAACTGGAGGGACGGCGGGTTGGGCCGGTCGCAGTTCCAGACCCAGATCAGATTATTCAGGTGGTGGACGTTGACCAACTGGTCGAACATCATGCGATAATACTGCCGGGTTCCATTTTCGCCCGCGCGGCCACCCCACCAGAACCACTGGCCGTTCATTTCATGCACTGGCCGCCAGAGAACCGGCACATGGGCGTCCGCAAGCTGCTTCAAATAACCGGCAATGACATCCACCTGGGCGCGCCAATGTTTGTTAAGTTCCGTGCCGGGTGTAATGAGGTCGTGCCATTGCTCGTCCGTCAGCTTGCCTTGCACGCTGTGCAGCAGGTTGTTGGTGGGCGCGCCGCCGCCGCGCGCGGGCTGGAAAGTGACCGGTTCATCTGCCGTCGGCGGCACCTCATGCCAGCAAAGGGCGATGATGGACCCGTTCCGCCACTGCTTGATGACTTCCTTGACGGTGTTGTCCCTGGCGTAGATCGAGTCAATGTCCCCGGCCCGGGAAAAACCCCAATCCGTGCCGTACAACGCCGGCGTCTTGCCGAGGGTGCGGGCGGCGGCGGCGGTGGACAACTCATGCACGCCCGCGAAATTGTGCTGGCCGATGATGGTGTGCTTGCCGCTGATGCTGTACAGGTACTTCAGCAAGGCCTTGGCCTCGGGCGAGGCGTTGGGCGTAACCGGGTCGTGCTCGACGATCCAGTCAGCCGGCCGGGCGGGCGGTTTGGGAAGGAGTTGCGGCGCCGGCGCCGCCATGTCCGCCGCTTGGGCGCCGTCTCCAGGCGTCCCGCCGGCCCTGGCCTGCGCCGGGGCCTGCCAGCCGCTCATCATAAAAGCCATCGTGACCATGGAACAGACGCTTGACGAATGCAGAAGTTTCATTGGCATGAGAATAAGGTTTTGTTATATCCCTCTTCCGAGGGAAAAATGGTGCGCTTAGCAGGACTTGAACCTGCACGGCTTTCGCCACTACCACCTCAAAGTAGCGTGTCTGCCAATTCCACCATAAGCGCAACCGTTGATAATCAAGCATTGACACACCCAAAAATCAAGCCCAATGACTCTGTTCCAACCGCTCTTCAACCGTAACGCAAGCAAGGCGCAATTCCAAGCGTTTTCTGCGGGTCGGGGTAATGCGATTTCATCACCTGGCGTTGGAAACTGGCCGCGCCAGCCCAGACGGATACAAAATATCACTCCAGCCCGCGTATTTTCTGGTCTGGTAGGGCGAAGCTGCTGCTTCGCCCTGATTCAGGGCGGCGCGGCAGCGCCGCCCTGCCATTCAGGGTGTGGCATGGTCCACCAAGGATATGAAATATCCGGGTCAGTGAAGGAATCTGGCGTGTCAGATCGTCTTTATCAATGGAAGGCTGAATGCCCGCAGGATCCGGGCGCGCCAGCCCCATTGAAAAGAAATCAAATACAATCGTCATCCGTATGAAGTCATTTTCCAATTTTCTCACTGTCGCCCTCGTGGTGTTTGCAGGCTCTGGACCATGCCTCCATCGCGCCACCGCCCAGACCAATGGCGGGGAAATTCAAAAGCCGAACCCCGCTGTCCCGCCACCGCTCGCGGCACTGCCCCAGCGCTATGGGCCGAGCGACTTGTTTAATTTTCCGGGTGGTACTCCGTTGGAATTCATCACTGCGGCGAAGAATCAACTCAAGGTGGATTGGGTTGGCATCGCGACCATTCCCACGGAGATGGGGGGAATCCAGGTGCCCAAGCTCCGTGTTTCGGTCCAGCAGGCGGATCAACTGCTGAAATTATATAACCGCCTGGGAGAACAAAACCCGACACTGGGAAAATGGGTTTGGGAAGGGCCGGCGAACTATCCAACCGTTCTCATGCTCGTGCCTTCCGACAAATCTCCGCCGGTGGCAAAATTGCCGGAGCCGCCGATGGAGTCGGCAGTTTTTCTGTTGACATACATTTCCGGAACAAACCTCATCACAGCGGCCGAAGCCCTTAAAGCCCTCGACGATGTCGCCGAAAGAAACGCGAGGGCCGCAGGCCAGACGCCGGTGCCATACCATGTGATTATTGACCAACGAACGTCCAGCCTCATCCTCAGTGGCTCGCGGGAGTATGTTAATATGGCAAGCAATTTACTCATGAAAATGGATATACCGATGGAGATACCGCCGCCCCAAAATGCGCCTGGACAACCGGCTGCGCGAGGCCGACAGTAGCAACCATGCGTTGTTTGCGCGCCATGAACGGCGGATGCGCCCTGTTTCCTGGAGACTCTTCGGACCTGCCATTGCATGAAACCCTTGCCGCGAAATCCGCGCCGCGCCGGCCCTCTGGAACCAGCGCCATGACGCCGCCGGACCTCCATAAACTAACCGAGGCGGTCAAACGCGGCGACGAGGCGGCGTTCACACGGTTCCACCAACTTTATGCCCTGCGCCTCTACCAACTGCTGCTCGGTCTTGCTCACGGACGGGAAGCGGATGCGGGGGAAGTTCTGCAGGCCGTGATGATTAAGCTGACCACCCGTTTCGAGGTCTTTGAGGAGGAAGGCCGGCTCTGGGCCTGGCTTTGCAGCGTGGCCCGTCACAGTTATGTTGACTATTATCGGGCGCAAAAGCGCGACCAGCGGTTTGTCCCGCTTGAAGTCCTTGGGGCCGGGCCTGCGGAAGCGATGCAACCGGAAGACCGGCTTTCCCTCGCCTTGCGCGCCGCGCTGGAAGAATTGCCGCCGGAAGATCGCGAACTGTTGCGGGCCTTCTATCTGGACAAGCGCCCGCTGATGGAACTCGCGGAGGAGGCGCGGCAGTCTTACAAGTCCCTGGAATCCCGCCTGACGCGCTTGCGCCGAAAAGCAAAGGAAAAGCTCCTGGCCTATCTACAAAATGAAAACGCACCCCGATCCTGACGACGACAGCCTACTCCTGGATGCCGTTTTGGCCGATGAAAACTGGGCGGCCCTGGACGCTTCCCTGCGGCGCGACACGCTGGCCTCGTTGCGAACCCAGCGGCGCCGGCGCAGGCTCCGGGCAGGGGCGATTGGATTCGGAACGGCCGCCCTCGCGCTGGGTGCGGCCTTCTGGTGGATGCCGCGCTCGCCGCGGCCGGTGTTCCCGGGGAAGGAAGTCGCGTTTTCACCAACCCCCTGCACGGTTATCATCCGCAACTTCACGGAGGACGAATTACTGGCGATGTTCCCCAAAGGAAGCTGCGTTTTCGCCGAAGTGGACGGCAAGACCCGCTTTTTCATTCTGGACGAAGCGCTTGCGGCGAAGGGACTCCAGGTGCAATAACAGCATTGCAAAATTCCTGTGGATTTTTGCGGCCATCGGAATAGTATTTTGCCCATGCCAGAGAAAACTTTAAGTCAGATCCCCCGCCCCTTGCGCGAGCAGTGTGAAAAGGGAAAGGCAGCCTTGGACCATCGCAATTATGATTATGCCACCGACATCTTCACCGCTTTGCTGGAGCAGGAGCCGGCTTTTTTCGATTGCCGCCAGCTTCTCCGCATCACCCAGCATAAGAAGGGCGAGGGCAGCCGCGGCGGTTTTTTCAAGAGAATGATGAGCGGCGCCAGTTCCTCGCCCTTGTTCGCCAAGGGGCAGTTCGCCCTGCGCAACCAGCCGCTGGAGGCTTTGAAGATCGCCGAGCAAATTCTTAATTCCGATCCCCACAGCGCCCAGGGACACAAACTCCTGGCCGATGCCGCCCTGGCCGCCGAGTTGCCCAAGACCGCCCTTCTCTCCCTCGAAATCCTGGCCCGGAATTCGCCCAATGACCAGGATTGCCAAAAAGACCTCGCCCGCGGCTACTCCCAGGCGGGCCAAGTGGACAAGGCGGAGCAGATTTTCGCCGAGTTAGTCCGCCTCAATCCCGGCGACCAAAAGCTGGTTGAGGAACTCAAGGACATGTCCGCCCGCAAGACCCTGGCGGAAGGCGGTTATGACGCGCTGGCCGACGGCACCGGCTCTTACCGCGATATTTTGAAGGACAAGGACCAGGCCGTCGCCTTGGAACAAGAACACCGCCAGGTCAAGGACGGGGACACCACGCGGTCGCTGCTTGACGAATACGAAGGCCAACTGACCCAGGAGCCGAAGAATTTGAAGCTGCTCCGCTCCATCGCCGAGCTTTACACCCAGCGAAAAGAGTACGACAAGGCTCTGGAAGCCTACCACCGCATTGTGGCCACCGAAGGCCAGTCCGATGCCAGCCTGCAAAAAGCCATCGCCGATGTCACGGTGCGCAAATTTGACGACGCCAGTGCCAGGTTGGACGCCGCCGCGCCGGATTACGCGGAACAATCCGCCCGGATGAAGGCGGAGCGCGACAATTATATTTTGACAGAATGCAAGGAGCGGGCCGAGAAGTATCCCAGCGACCTGGTCCTCCGCTTTGAGCTGGGCCAGCTCTATTTTCAGGCCGGCAAAATCACCGAAGCCATCCAGGAAATGCAGAAGGCGCAAAACAATCCCAACCGGCGCATCCAGGCCCTGAGCTGCCTCGGCCAATGCTTCGCCCGCCGCAACATGAACGACCTCGCCGCCAAAAAGCTCGAACAAGCCATCGCCGAGAAGGTGGTTTTCGACGAGGAAAAAATGGAAATCATTTACGCCCTCGGCTCCATCCTGGAAAAAATGGGCAAAAAGGAGGAGGCCATCGAGCAATACAAAAAAATCTACGAAGTGGACGTCGGCTTCAAGGATGTCGCCGCCAAGGTGGACGCCTATTACGCCGCGCAATAAACCGCGGCCGCGCCGACCTTACTTGCCCGCATATTTCGCAGTGCCTGGGTAGCACGGGCGACTCGCCCGTGCCGCCGGGCCACTGGCCCGGCGGAAGCTGGAATGCGACTCTTGGCAATAGCGCTGCGTCAGAACTTCAGTCCGCCACTCTCGATTCCGGTCGGCGAGTCGCCGACCGGCACAGGCGAGTCGCCTGTGCCACCCAATCAAAGCGGCGCCGGGTATGAAATATCCGGCTAGCGCATTGCGCCGCCGCCCTTTTTCCCGGGCCGGACAATGTAAGCGGCGAATTCGCCCCGATACTGCGGGGGCAGGCGCGCTTTGAACCGCGCGGTGTCGCCGGCGTAATCGCGTTCCAGCACCTGCGCCACCTCATGCAGCCGGGCGATCACGGCGGAATCGCCATGCGGCACCACCAGGTCCACCAATTCGCGGGAGGGCCGCAGTTGCGTGCCCAGCTCCTGGATCAACCCGCCCAGGCCCTCCCCCGTTTTGGCGGACAGCCCGACGCTGTTGGGGAACTGGTCCAAAAACTTGGCCAGCAGGCCGTTGCTCCCCTCCAGCCGGTCAATCTTGTTGAAAACCATCACGGTCGGCTTGCCCGCCGCGCCGATTTCCGCCAGGACCGTATTGACCGAGGCGATCTGCGCCGCCGCCTGCGGATGCCCCGCGTCCACCACATGGACCAGCAGGTCGGCCTGCGCCACCTCTTCCAGCGTCGCCTTGAATGCCTCCACCAGCCCGTGCGGCAGTTTGCGGATAAAGCCCACCGTGTCAGTCAAGAATAAATTCTGGTTGGTCGGCAGCCGCAGCCGCCGCGTCATCGGGTCCAGCGTGGCGAAGAGCTTGTCCTCCTCCAGCGCGCGCGCCCCGGTCAGGGCGTTGAGCAGGGTGGACTTGCCGGCGTTGGTGTAGCCGACAATCGAGGCCATCGGCCAGGGCTGGCGCTGGCGCCCGCTGCGCTGCGTGGCCCGGTGCCGGCGCACGTCCTGCAAGTCCGCCGTGAGGCGTTCGATCCGTTCCTGCACCCGGCGCCGGTCGGTTTCCAACTGCGATTCGCCTTCCCCGCCGCGCATGCCGATGCCGCCACTTTGCCGGGAGAGGTGGCCCCAAAACCGCGTCAGGCGCGGCAGCAAATGCTGCAACTGGGCCAGTTCCACCTGCAATTTCCCTTCCCGCGTCCGCGCCCGCTGCGCGAAAATATCCAGAATCAGCGCCGTCCGGTCCAGCACCTTGCAGCCGAAGACATTTTCCAAATTCCGGCTTTGCGCCGGCGAAAGCTCGTCATCGAAGACCACTGTATCCACCTGCTGGCCCCGGCAAAAATCGGCGAACTCCCTCGCTTTGCCGCTGCCGATGAAGGTCCCGGCCGCGGGCGATTCCAGTTTCTGCGTGCCCGATCCCGCCACCGTCCCGCCGGCCGTCGCCGCCAATTCGGCCAGTTCCTCCATGGATTCGCGCATCTGCCAGCTTGAGCCGGATTTGAGTTCCAGTCCGATGAGAAAAACCCGTTCGGTCCTCTTGGCAATCGAGATGAGCGCTTTCAATTCTTATTATTATGGCCGCGCTCAACGTAGCATTCCCCGATGCTTCACGCAAAGAAGATATAACCGCGCCAGTTCCTGAGGGGCGCTGATTCATGAAGGGCTGGATGGGGGCGTGGAAGCCTCCTCTCCCCAGCTCTCTCTCTTCTCCTTCACAAGTGTGTGGAGGAGAGGGGGGAAAACGCCGACGCACACCGAGCGCACACCCTGCCACATGAAGACCAGCCCATCACCCACCCCGCCAAACGCCCGCCTTCTATTTTTCCAATTGCACCTCGACGGATTTGCTGACCGTGTCAATCGGTTTCAGATTGAAATCGGCTTTGATGGTCACCTTCTTGCCGGACAAATTTTGGGGCACTCGCCATGAGTGCGAACAGACGCCGCTTCAACCATACTCCATGCTGCCGGAATCCACCTGCTTGCCTTCCGACAGGACGGCAAAAGTCGGGCCTGGCGGCTGGCGCAGTCCCCCATTGCTGCTCATGAGGTAGGGGACTGAATAGGTCTCGCCTCCCGCTCCAAGGATGGTAGCCTGGATGCTCACCGCAGGCCCCGATTGGCCGAGGAGCGCCGTAGCCAGCGAGCCGAGCACGCCGGATGATGTCGAGGTCACACCGCGCACCGGCTGGGCGGTCACGCTGACTTCCAGCGGCGCGCCGCAATTGAAGAGCGTGGCCTGCCCGGCCACGGCCTTGATGCTGGCTCCCGGCACGCGCTTGGTGCCGGACATGACCAGGGAATCGCCGGACGCGGTCTTGGCCCTCAAGTTCACTGAATATAAGCGATAATTGCCCGGCGGCACTTTGGCCGTGCCGTTTTCCACGCTGGGCTTGAGCAGCACCCAGTCGCCCGGGGCTTTCTCCCAGGCCACATGCAGGCTGCTTATTTGCTCCGCGTGCGCCACCGCCAACTCCGCCATCGGCTCCGTCCAAGCATCCAGCGACAGCGTTTTGCAGTCGGCGGCCAGGGTGGCTTTATACGGCTTGCCGTCGAGATAAAGGATGGGGCCGAAGGAACTGGATTGGTCGTCAAAGAGGGTGCTTTGGATGCTCGCAGAACCGTTCCAATCTACCAGGAAACGGTCTCCACCCTCGAAAAGCCAGTTGGCCTGGCTGGCATTCAGGCCGCTCTGATAACTCGTGGCCCGCGCCGCGTCCCCAATTTTGAAATTGCAGTCCGCGTCCACCAGGTCCACCTTGTGCTTCTTCCCACCGGCGTCCACCATCGCTTCCAGATACCAGCCGGGCCTGACGATAATCTCGCCCGCGGTGGAATTCGGGCCGGTGGCGGCCACTGCCCCCGGTGGCATGAACAGGTAAACTTGGGCGTAAAAGGCGGGCCGATCAGCGCCGATCTTCAGGCTGTCCGGCGCCCCAATCGGTCCAAAGATAGATTGCTGGAGCGTGGAGATGACAGGCAAACCCCTGGCTGGCGGCACCGGCCTGATCACCGGGTCGTCCGTCAGGTCCCCATTCCGATTTACGTCCACGATCAGCCGGTCATAGCCCTGGCCGGTGCCTTTGGATTCATCCAGCCGGAACAGCATTTGGTCAGGCCCGGCCGCAATCGTGCCGTAGAGCGGGTGCTGGGAAACGGCGGGCGGGGCCTTGACGATCCCGGCCGGTTTGCCGGCCTGGATCATGGCGTAAGTGGTGGAGCCGAAATTAAAGGAGACGGCCTGCTGGGCATCGAGGGTCTTGAATGCCAGGGGATAGTCCGTTGCCACTGCCAGACCCGGCATCGCCAGAAGAAGCGCTCCGCACAAAGACACTGTCGTTCTCATAAGTGATCCTTTTGTTGCGTTACCTTTCATCAGTAATCCTCTCCTTCAGCCATGTCAACAGGTTTCAACACCTATTTGTCATTCGCCAGTGATGGCGGGGAAAAAGGCAGGGCGGGCACTCCGCTGCCCGCCGCGGCGCGCACGGAGTGCGCGCCCTGCCATGCGTGACCGACGCATGGCAGATATTTTGACCCGCGCGAGGCTGAGGCCGGACATTGCCAAGTTTCTGAAAAGGGGTTATGAAGAAGGCGAGTCATGGAATTGTTTCACCTTAAACTCAAACGTTTTGTCGTGGCCAACTTCCGGAGCGTCAAACGCATTGAACTGGACCATCTGGACAACATGGTCTGGCTGGCCGGACGCAATAACGCCGGCAAATCCAATTTTTTGGACGCCTTCCAGTTTCTCTCCGACGCCGCCACCAGTTTCGAGCACGCCCTGGCCGCGCGCGGCCACGAACTGGTCCAGGTGATGCACCGCAAAAAACCGCACGCCAAAATGGAATTCCTGTTTGAGTTCGTTCTGGCGGCGGACAAACGAACCGATTTGATCCAGCAACTCTTCGCCGAAAACACCCTGCCGGTGGCCTCCGCCGCCCTGGCCGGCGCTTTCCTCTCCTCGCTCACGCTCAAGGTGGTGGTGGGCCGCGATTTTTTTGCCGAGGAGCTTTCCACTCCCAATTTGCGCGGCGACCGGCCTTGCCTGATTTTTTCCATCAAGGGCGCGCCGAAAAAGACCGAGGTCATCTGCGGGCAGCTCGAGGCCTTGTGCAAAACATGCCAGGAGGAAGTTCCGTCCGAACCGGTCGTGTCCGACCTTCCGCCGGAGCCGAGCCATCCCTACCGTCTGCGCCTGGGGCGGCCCGAGTCCGGCGCGGTTTTTGCGGTTTCCAACGAGCTGGCCGATGGGGTGCGGCGCCAGTTCACGGCGCTGGAATGGACGTCGTCGTCGGACCGCCTGCCGTGGGCGGACCCCCGCCAGCCGGCCCTGGCGGCGGAAGCGGCGAATTTGCCCGAAGTGCTGCACTGGCTTTACAACAACAAGCCCAGTCAATTCCGCCGCATCGAAGCCCAGGTGCAGAAGCTCATCCCGCGCCTGGGCAAACTCCACACCCCCACCGTGCAGCGCGCCACCACCCTGGCCCTGATGGACCCGCGCGACGACGATCTGGTTTATTCCATCTCCCAGATGAGTTCCGGCACGCGCGCCATGGTCGCCCTGGTCGCCAAAGTCATGCTGGCCGCGCCCGGCGCCTGGATTTGCCTGGAGGAGCCGGAATTCTGCCTCCATCCTCAGGCCCAGGCGCGGCTCATGCAATTCCTCCGCGCCGAATCCGCCGGCAAACGCATTTTCGGCGCCACCCACTCTCCGGCCATCGCCGCCGCCTGCCCCATCTCCTCTTTGTTTCTCCTCAGACGCGACGCCGACAACTGCACCGTCGCCGTGCCCGTCACCCCGGCCAACGCGGTCCAGGCGATGGATGAACTAGGTATCGGCCCCTCCTTCAGTTTTGAGTCCGACGCCGTGGTCTTTGTCGAACAGGCCGATTACATTCCGGTCTATGAGGCGTGGGCCAGGAAATACGGATTCCGCATCGGCGTGCAGTTTCTGGCCTGCGGCGGGGGCGACACGCTCCATTATCACGCCAACGCGCGGGTGGCCTTGAGCCGGTTTGTCCGCACCGTGGTATTTGCGGTGTTTGGCAACGGCAGCGCGCAGAACCGCAAGACCATCGCGCAACATCTGGAACTGCCGGAGGACCAGGTGGTGACGCTGGATTTCCCGGAGCTGGAAGGCTGCCTCCTCGAGGCCAGGGCCATTCGCAAGGCCTTTCCCGCCATCACCCTTTCCGAAACCGAACTGGAGGCGCGCCTGGACCCCGCCCTCGTTTTGCTCGACCAGCGCAAGGCGCTGCGCGAGCTGCTGGCCGAGTTCAAGATCGGGGAGTACGATGGCCAATTGGGCGGGCGCATCGCCGAGGCCATGGACACCATCCCGCCGGATGTCGCCCAATTATTCGGCAAAATCGAGGCGCGCGCCAAACCGTTCTGGGAGATTTAGCAGCCAACTCACTTGATCGCCGCATAGACGCGGTGGACGTCCTCGTGGTCGTCCAGGGCGGTGAGGAAGTCGGCGACTTGTTTGCGGGCCGGCCCGTCGAGGTCGGCGAAGCTCTTGGCCAGATAGCGGATTTCGGCGGCGAGGATGTTCCAGCCCGCCGCCTGCAAGGCTTTGGAGACGGCGTCCAGGTCCTTGATTCCGGTCAGGAAACGCGCCCCTTTTTGGCCGGCCGGAATTTCCTCCGCTTCCAGCGCCTCCACTTCCTGCGCCCCGGTTTCAATGGCGTCGGATTCGGCATCGCGGTTGGGATCGGCATGGGTCGCTTCGACCACGCCCAAGTGATTGAAAAAAAAGGCGACGCTCCCCGGCTGCCCCATCGAGCCGCCTTTGAACAGCATCCTTATCTCCGGCGCGGTGCGGTTGCGATTGTCCGTCAGGCACTCGACGACAATGGGAACCTTGTGCGGGGCGAAACCCTCGTAGGTGACCAGTTCGAACGCGACCTTCTCCTCCGTCAATCCCGCGCCCTTCTTGATGGCCCGCTCGATGGTGTCGCGGTAAACCGAACTCTTGCGCGCCTTCTCCACCGCCGCCGCCAGCCGCGGGTTCAGTTCGGCATCGGGGCCGCCCAGCTTGGCCGCAACCATGATTTCCCGGACGAGCTTGACCACCATCTGCCCTTTTTTCTGGGCATTGGCTTCGCGGCCGGCTTGTTTCCATTGCGCGCCCACCTTACCGAACTCCTGAAACAGTGGTTGTCATTTGCCCGGCCATTCTGCCGCCAGAGCGCTCCGTCGTCAACCTTTCCAAGCGCGGCAAAGACTTTCGCTTCGTTTTCCGCGTCGGCGGCGACTACTAAATCCACGTCCATCGTCCGGCGGATGTAATTGGCCGCCCGCATGGCGAAGCCTCCGACGACGACATACTTCGCGCCGCGGCGGTTTAGCTCCCGGCACAAATTCCGCAAATCTTCAACCGTCGGTTCGCGCGGTTCTAGTTCGTTGGACGGGCGATCATCCGCCATAGCCATTGGTCCGCTTCCTCGTGGGTTTTGAAACGATACACGCCGCGCGGCACACGCACTCCGCCCAGCGCCCTGCGCCAGGCGATGGCATCGGCCTGGTTGCTGGTCGCGGTCGAAAGCGCATCGGGCATTTTGGTGCGCCGGCCGACGAAGCGGTCAATCTTCTCCCCGACGTTGATGAAGGTTTGTTTCACGGCGTTCTCAGAATAAACCGCGCTTCGCGGCAAAGCAAGGCTGTGGAAGGGCTATTTCACAGCCGGTTCAGGCGACGCGGGCGCGGCGGGCGGGGGCTGGGGATCGGCGGGGGCATTGGTCTTCCACGTCGGCACGGTGTCGGCTCCCGCAAGTTCATCCGGCAGAATCGTGATGGCGATGCGGCGGGCGCGTTTCAAAAAGCCGAGTCAAAAATCCCAGATGACATTGGCCCCAGTGGAAAATCGGTGCTGCATGTCCTTAAAATCCCGCCACTCGGTGTGTCCATCTTCGAAGCTAACGTTGCCGCCGAGGGGATTGGTTCCCTTGAGATGGTTGCTCCGGTCCTTGAGGATGCCCTGCACGGCAGCATAATCTCCGCCCATGCTCGCGGTCGCATCCATCCCCAATTCCTTTTTGGCCGGGGTCTTTTCGTTGCTTCCCTGAAGATCCCGGCACCAGAACTGTGGCGGGACCTCCCGGCTGCCGTATAAGAGAAAGCCATAGCCCACGACTCGAACCGGCGTGCGGCTAACAAGCGGGAATTCCCAGTGGCTGTCGTCATCCATGCCGGGATTGGCCGGACAGTAAAATGAATCGCGTGTGACTCCTCGCTGCATCAGGTCCTCCACCAAATTCGTGTTCATGTCCCAGGGCCAGGATGGCCCGTAAAAATGACGGTTGTTAAGTGAACAATCCGGCAGCAATCCATGATTATCCTCCGCGTAGAGCATCAGGGCCTTGGTTATTTGCACAAGGTTGGCGCAGCAATGGGCGCGCAATGCTTTTTCCTTGAGTTTGCCTGTGCCGAGGATCAGCAGCGTTGCCACCACCACCACCGCAGTCACAACCGCCACAAGTTCAATGCGCTTGAAACCGCCTTTGGCGGAACGGTTCGATCTGCGGTCAATTCTCATCAGAAACACACCAGCTTTCGCGCGCGCCACCATGTTTCCTTCGTTGTCCTGGCCTGGACGATGACAAGCCCGTCCGGGGTTGTCGAGTAAAATGTGAGAATTTATCACCCCGCAACGCGGCAGGCTGCCTCTTATTGACCGGCCGTGGCTTCCTTTTTGCTTTACTTGGCAGACCCGTTTTTGTATGAATCGAACATGGAGCCTGGTTTAAAGTGGACTGCCCGCGCCGCCTTTACCCTGGTGGAATTGCTGGTCACCGTGACGGTGATAGGCATTTTGGCCGCGCTGCTCCTCCCGGCCTTGGGCCGCGCCAAAGATAAAGCCGTTCGCACGCATTGCCTTAGCAATCTCAGGCAGTTCAACCTGGGCATTTTGATCTACGGCGGTGACAATCACGACCGCTTGCCAACCTTGCACGGAGGATTATGGCCGTGGGATCTGCCGTATTCTGTCGCCGACATCCTTCTTCAAAACAGCGTGACCCGCGCCGTGCTCTACGACCCAGGCTTTCCCGAAATGAACACCGACGGCCTTTGGAACTACGCCCCATTCTCCAATGTCCTTTCAGGACCTTACCGCGTCATTGGGTATGCCATGACCTTTCCTGGCACTGCCGGCCTGAGTCGCACCAATTGGAATCCCTCCCTCGTCCCCCAATCCACTCAGGTCAACGGCGTTGATATCCCGGCGCAATCCCCTTCGACTCGCGTGCTCACGGCGGGGGCGGTTATTTCTGCTCCGGGGCAAAACAACCCTGATTTGCGCGCAACCTACCAATACACCGGAATTTACGGCGGCTATAGACTTCTGCCCCATCGTTGCGCACATTTAATTGGCAAATTCCCCGCGGGCGACAATCTTGGCATGTGTGACGGTCATGTCGAATGGCGGCAATTCACCGCCATGAACCCTCGCACCAGCGATTGGCGCACGCCGACATTTTGGTGGTGATGACTCCGAACGCTGGCCGTCCACTCCAACTTGGGAGCGTGCCGGTGTCGTCATCGCCCGCCTGCCCGACGCGGCGGTCAAGGCGTCGCGGGACCGGGGCGCGGCGGAGGCGACGCCTTGTAGCGGCGGTCATGACCGTCGCAAAAATCGAAGGAATCGCGCGCTCGGGTCGCGACGGCGCTGACGACTATTTGACAGCCGGTTCAGGCGCCGCGGGCGCGGCGGGCGGGGGCTGGAGATCGGCGGGGGCATTGGTCTTCAAGGTCGGCACCGTGTCGGCTCCCGCCAGTTCATCCGCCAGAATCGTGATGGCAATGCGGCGGTTCCGGGCGCGTCCCTCCGGGGTCGCGTTGTCGGCAATGGGACGATATTCGCCGTAACCGACGGCCCCGACGCGGCGCGGGTCAACTCCCGCCTTTTCGGTGAGAAAATGCACGGCGGCCAGGGCGCGGGCGGTGGAAAGTTCCCAGTTGCTGGGAAACCGGGTGCGGATGGGCACGTTGTCCGTGTGGCCGATGACGTGAATCTTCAGCTCGGGATGTCCCGCCAGAATGGTGGCAATCTTGCGCAGCACCGATTCCCCGTCCGGTTGCAAGACCGCCTCGCCCGAATCAAACATCACCCGGTCCAGGATGTTCACGGTAAGCTTGCCTTGCAGGTTGGAAATGGTGACATCCCTGGATTCAAGGTCCTTGCGCATCTCCTCTTCCAGCCCTTTCGCCGTCTGCACGGCCGACTCCTTTTCCTTCTCCAAATCGGCCACCTGTTTTTGCAGGGCCGCAAGCTGCCCTTTGGCTTGCTGGATATCGGCCAGCGAGTTCGTCAGGCCGGCGTTGGCATGGTCCAGGCTGGAGTGGAGCCGGCCCTGGGCCGAGGCCCAGAACAGCAAAATTCCCGCCAAGAGCAACCCCATCAGGCCGGCCGCAATCCAGCCCGCCTTCGAGCCGGCTGGACCGCCATCGGCCTTGGTCGCGTATTCAGTGAACGGTTTCCTGTCTTCGCTCATCGGCTCCCATTTAACCAGACCGGCGCAGCCCGTCCAAGAAAAGAATCGCCATAGAACCGCATTGCCCTTGGGCCGGCGTTGGCCCAAAATCCAGCCCTGTTTTGAAAACGCCCAACCTCCAAACGACGCGGATAGCAAGAGACCCGCAAAGGGCGCAGGTGGCATGGATTTGTGTTTTTCTGGTGCTGGCAGTCCTGGCGGTCTTTGGACAAACGGCCCATTTCCAATTCCTCGGCTACGATGATTCGAGCTATGTTTTTGACAACGCCAGGGTGACGGCCGGTCTGAGCCTGCGGAACGTCGCCTGGGCCTTGACTCATGTGGAGTGCAGCCTCTACCACCCCTTGACCATCATCTCGCTCATGCTCGATTATCAACTCCATGGGCTGAATGCCGGCGCCTTTCACCTCACGAATGTCCTGATTCACGCGGCCACGGCGATCCTTTTGTTCCTGATTCTGCGCACGATGACCGGCGCGCTTTGGCCCAGCGCCTTTGTCGCGGCGGTTTTTGCCATCCACCCGCTGCGGGCGGAGTCCGTGGCCTGGGTGGCGGAGCGCAAGGACGTGCTCGCCGCTTTCTTCTTCATGCTGGCCATCGGCGCTTATGTCCGCTTTGTCCGCAAGCCCGACTCAGCGGGGCGCTACCTGATGGTGGCGCTTTTCTTCCTCCTGGCCCTGCTCTCCAAGCCGACCGCCGTGACGCTGCCGTTTGTGCTGTTATTGCTGGATTACTGGCCGCTCGGACGAATGAAGGGAATGCAAAATGCAAAATGCAAAATGCAAAATGCAAAATGCGCGGAGCAGGGAGTGCCGAGCCTGCCCTTTTGGGGGTTGGTGAAGGAAAAGATTCCGCTGGCGGCGATGGCGGCGGTTTTGTGCGTGGTGACTTACTTTGCGGCGGGGAACGCGGTCGTGTCCGTTGAATCCGTTTCCCTGCCTGCCAGGATCGGCAACGTTTTGGTTTCCTATCTGGTTTATCTGCGCCAGATGGTTTGGCCGGCGGGATTGGCTGTATTCTATCCGTATCCGGAGAACAGTTATCCCCCTTGGGAAATTGCCCTGGCCTTCCTGTTGCTGGCGGGTATTTCCGGAGGGTTTTTGGCATGTTGGCGAAGATGCCCGTGGCTTTTGGCGGGCTGGTTATGGTATTTGGGAATGCTGGTCCCGGTGATCGGCATTGTTAAAATTGGCGCGTTTGCGCACGCCGATCGCTACACCTATTTGCCGCAGATCGGGCTGTATGTGCTGCTCACTTGGGCGGTGGCCGATTGGGGCGCGCGCTGGAAACTGGGGCGGGCGTGGTTGGGTGGTTTGATGATCGGGGCGATGGGCGCCTTGATGGTGTGCGCCGGCATCCAGACTTCCTATTGGAAGGACGACGAAACCCTGTGGAGGCGCGCGCTGGCTTGCGCTTCCGGCAACTACATCGCCTGCAACAACCTGGGCAATGTTCTTGTCAAGCAAGGCAAGCTGGAGGAGGCCATCGCGCATTTCCAAAAAGCCCTGGAAATCCTGCCCGGTTACCCGGAGGCCCGCTCCAACCTGGCCAAAGCCCGCTACAACCTGGGCAATGCTCTTTTCAAGCAAGGCAGACTGGAGGAAGCCCTCGCCCAATATCGCGCCTCGCTCGCAATCGAGCCTGCCAACGCCGAAGCCCTCAACAACCTCGGCAATGCCCTGGCCACCAAGGGCGACGACGACGCGGCCATCGCGCAATACCAGAAAGCCCTGGCCCTCCAGCCCGGTTACAGCGACGCCCTCTTCGACCTCGGCCATGTTCTCCTCAAGCAGGGCAAGCTGGATGAAGCCCTGCTCCAATTCCACAAGCTCGTCGAAATCAAGCCGCATGATGCCGAGACCCAAAACGACCTGGGTAAGGCCCTGCTCCAAAAAGGCGATTTTGACGGGGCCATGGCCTGCTTCGACCAAGCCGCCGCCTTGACTTCGGACCCCGTGGCCAATTGGTGCAAACTCGGCGACGGTTTTCTACAGAAGGAGAATTGGGAAGTTGCCATCTCGTGCTATCAACGCGCCCTCAAAATCAACCCCCGCCACGCCGACGCTTGCGCCAGTCTCGGCCTGGCTTTCTTCAAGAAAGGAGAAGCCAGGGAGGCCGTTGACTCCTGGCGGCGCGCTCTGGCCATTTATCCCGACCAAGTCTCTGTTCTGAACAACCTGGCCTGGTTGCTGGCAACCACGACCGACACCTCCCTCCGCGACGGCCCAAAAGCCGTGGCCCTGGCCAAGCAGGCCAGCCAGTTGAGCGGAGCCGGCAATCCGGTGATCCTGCACACCCTGGCCGTGGCTTATGCGGCGGAAGGCAGTTATGGGCTGGCGGCGGACACCGCCCGGCGCGCCTTGGAACTGGCGGTGGAGCAGAAGAAGGACGCGCTGGCCGCGACGTTGCAGAAAGAGATAACACTCTACGAGGCAAACACGCCGCCGCGCCCTGCAGTGCAATAATGTAGAATCATGCAATTCCAACAAGACTTTTACCACATAGAACGCAAAGAACACAGAGACAAGAACTTATGGCATTTCTTCTTTGCGATCTTCGCGATCTTTGTGGTTAAATTCTCTTGGTTGCGGCTTTGCCGCGCTGCGCCCCCGTAAGCAGGCCAATTGAAACTTGAAAACTGAATCTTTAGGATATGCCGGCAATTTCGCGGCTGATTCAATCAAGCTGATGAAAGCTGAGTTTTGAAAGTGACCAACCTGCAAACCACGCGCACAGCAAGTGACCCACAAGCGGCGCCAGTGCCGTGGATTTGCCTTCTTCTGGTGCTGGCGGTCCTGGCGGTCTTTGGACAAACGGCGCATTTTGCGTTCGTTGATTACGATGACGCCCAGAATGTGTATGAGAACCCGGTGGTGGAAAAAGGATTGTCCGCGCAGGCGGTTGGCTGGGCCTTTACTCACGCCCAACTCGCCAACTGGGTTCCGCTCACCGCCCTTTCCCACATGCTGGACTGCCAGCTCTTCGGGCTGAACGCAGGCGGACATCACCTGGTCAATGTCCTGTGGCACGCGGCCAACGCGGTGCTGCTGTTCCTGGTGTTGCGGCAAATGACCGGGAGCCTGTGGCGCAGCGCTTTTGTGGCGGCGCTCTTCGCCGTTCATCCCTTGCGGGCGGAATCGGTGGCCTGGGTGTCGGAGCGCAAGGATGTGTTGAGCGCATTTTTTTTCCTGCTGGCCATTGGAGCCTATGTCCGCCAAGTGCGCCAGCCCTCCCCTGGCAGGCAGCTTGGGCCTAATCCTAATCCTAATCCTAATCTTAATCTTAATCCTAATCTTAATCCTAATCTTAATCCTAATCCTAATCCTAATCTTAATCCTAATCTTAATCTTAACCCGGTGCGTCGCCCTTCGCCCGCCGGAACGCTCGCGGTGTTTTTGCTTTTTGCCCTGGGCCTGCTGGCCAAAAGCATGGTGGCCACGCTGCCGTTTGTGTTGTTGGTGCTGGATTATTGGCCGCTGGGACGGATGAGGGGAATTCACAATTCAGAATTCAGAATTCAGAATTCAGAAAGCGGAAAACGGGAAGCGGAAAGTGGAAAGCAGAGAACTGCTGGCATGCCCTTTTGGATTTTGGTGAAGGAGAAGCTCCCGCTCTTCGCCCTTTCCGCAGCATCGTGCGTGGCGACGGCGCTGGTGCCGGGACTGCTCATAACAAATGCGCAACGGCTCCCGCTCCTTCAACGCCTGGGCAACGCGCTGGTTTCTTATGTGGTTTATCTGGGGCAAATGCTTTTCCCGGCGGGATTGGCCGCCCCTTATCCCAACCCCCCAAACGGCCAGCCGCTCTGGAAAGTCTGCCTGGCCTTTGTGCTGCTGGCGGCGATCACCGGCGGGGTGCTGCTTTGGCGGAAAAAGCGCCCTTGCCTGCTCGCGGGCTGGCTCTGGTATTTGGGCATGTTGCTTCCGGTCATCGGCATCATTCAAATTTCCCCGGATGCCGCCCATGCCGACCGCTATACCTACCTGCCGGGGATCGGTTTGGCCCTGGCGGGGACGTGGGCGGCGGCGGATTGGAGCGCGGGTTGGAAGTTGGGGCGGATGGCCTTGGGCGGTCTAATGATTGGGGCGATGGGCGCCTTGATGGTGTGCGCCCACATTCAGACTTCCTATTGGAAAGACGACGCATCGCTCTGGCGGCGCGCGCTGGCCTGCACCTCCGGCAACTACGTGGCCGACTACAACCTGGCCCATGGTCTGGCCAATCATGGCCAACTGGGCGACGCCATCGCGCTCTACCGCCAAGCCTTGCAAATCAGGCCCGACCTCCCCCAACCCCGCTACAACCTGGCCAATGCTCTTTTCAAGCAGGGCAATCTGGACGAAGCCATTGCCGAATACCGCCGGACCCTGGAAATCGAGCCTGAGCACCTGGAAGCTCGCTACAACTTGGGCGCGGTCCTGGCTACGAAGGGCCAATTCGAGGCCGCCATCGCGCAATACCAAAAAGTCCTGGCCATCCAGTCCGGCTACCGCGACGTCCACTACAACTTGGGCCAGATTTTTCTCAAGCAGGGCAAACTGGATGAAGCCGTTGTCCAATTCAACAAGGCGTTGGAAATCAAGCCCGATGACGCGGAGTTCCGAAACGGCCTGGGCAAGGCACTTCTCCTGAAAAGCGATTTTGCCGGAGCCATGGCTTGCTTCGATAAAACCACCCCCTTGAGTCCGGACCCCCTCGCCAGATGGGATAATCTGGGCGACAACTTTCTGGAAAAAGAGGATTGGGCGGCAGCCATTGCCTGCTATCAGCACGCCCTCAAAATCAACCCCCGCTCCGCGGACGCTTGCGCCAGTCTCGGCATGGCCTTCTTCAAGAAAGGAGCAGCCAGGGAGGCCATTGACTCCTGGCAGCAGGCCCTGGCCATCAACCCCGGCCAGATCTCCGTCCTGAACAACCTGGCCTGGTTGCTGGCAACGGCGGCCGACACCTCCCTCCGCGACGGTGCCAAAGCCGTGGCCCTGGCCACCCAGGCCAGCCAACTGAGCGGGGGCGGGAACCCGGTGATGCTGCACACCCTGGCCGTGGCTTATGCGCAGGAAGGCAGTTATACGCTGGCGATGGACACAGCCCGGCGCGCCTTGCAACTGGCGGTGGAGCAGAAGAAGGACGCGCTGGCCGCGACGCTGCAAAAGGAAATAAAACTCTACCAGACAAACACGCCGCCGCGCAATCCGCCCCAGTAAGCGGTAGTGCCTTAATTTGGTGTAGCGTCGAGCCTGTGGCTCGACATCGGCGCACAGCGCCGGCGCTACAACAATTGCATTAAGGCACTACCTAGCAAGCAGGCCAATTGAAACTTGAAAAATGACTTCCCAATGACCAAACAGTGCCCAAGCACTCCAATCCGCTGATGGACGACTCAAACAACCGGTGGCCAACGCGGCTGATTTGCGCGGGTCTGGCGCTCGCGGTGGCCGCGGCCTGCCGGCCGCTGCGCCATGGCGGGTTTGTTGCTGTTGACGACTACGACTACGTTGTCAACAATGACGCGATCCAACATGGCCTGAACTGGCGGGCCATCGCCTGGGCGTTCACGACCACCCACGCCGGCCACTGGCATCCCCTCGCCTGGATTTTTTCCATCTTGCAGGCAGCACACAGCTTTGCCCATGAGAAAACCCCTCGCAAGAAAAAGTCCCTCGCCATCAAGACGTTGCAGCAAGTCCTCGACAGGCTGAAATGTGAACCGACGGATACAAATGTAAGCAAAAGTTTGTGCTGGCCATCAGACCGGCTGCCGATATAAATTCGCACCGTCAGCACCGATTAACGCTTAACAAAGGCAAGCCATATGAGAACTCCAAAAACAGACGGGCTTTCCCAAAAGCGACAACCGTCACGGCCAACCAATGCTTTTACCCTGATCGAGCTTCTTGTGGTCGTCATCATCATCGCCCTCCTGGCGGCCTTGCTCCTGCCGGTGCTGGCCGGCGCCAAATCCAAAGGCCAGGGAATCAAGTGCCTGAGCAACCTCCATCAGCTTTCAATCGCCTGGGTGAGTTACGCCCAGGACAACAATGACAGGATCGCCCAGAATATGGAGTGTTACGCCACGGGTTTTGCCACCGATCCGCTCGTCGCGGACTGCCAGCCCGGCCAGCCCTATGCCAGTTGGGTTCTGGGTGACGTGAGCAACGATGGCAACGCCTGCCCCGAAACCAGCCCCGACTGGATCATCCACGGGCTGCTCTATCCATACGTGGGAAATCCCGGATGTTACAAATGCCCGAGGGATGCGAAAATGGGCGCCAAGAACGTCCCGACCATCCGCAGCTATTCCATGAACTGCTGGATGGATGGAGTCCCTAATTGGGACTCGGATTCTCTTGCCAAAAACCTGCCGATGGTTGACTTTGCCAAGCTGACGGCAATTAACGTCATGTCAACAGCCATGGCTTTGGTCTTCATAGAAGAGAATCCCTACACCATCAACGACGGCTATTGGGTGCAGGACCTCGCCGCCCCCACTGAATGGATGGACTGCCCGGCCTCTTATCATATCAACGCCTGCAGCATGAACTTCGCCGACGGTCACGGGCAGATCAGAAAATGGACTGACAAAAATGTTCTGTATGGCACCAACGATCCTATTTTTCCAGCCGATCCAACTTCCGGCGACCTGGCTTGGGTGCAACCGCGCTGCACCTACGCGCCTCAATCACAATGATCGGGACCCCAGGCCCCGTGCTTGACTCCAAACCCATCCCGGCATTAAAAATCACCAATGAACATTACAGAATTAACGACAAACCAACTCAACCAGATCATTGCCATCAAGGAACAGATCGAGGCGTTGGAAGGCCAAATCGAATCAATTGCTCACGGCGGTGAAGTTCCGACTCCGTTCACCCTGCAAGCCCCCACTCCGGCCAAGCGCAAATATCGCATGTCCGCCGCCCATCGGCGCAAACTTGTGAAGGCCCTGGCGAAGGCGCGGAAAATACGCTGGGCCAAGATGAAAGCAGCCAAAAAGAAGGATCGGCGCAGCAGTCCAGCAGTGAGGGCAAAACTTAGAGCGGCGGCCAGAGCGAGATGGGCGAAGGTGCGGGCGGAGGGGAAGAAGACGCTGTAAGGATCGGGAATGGGCAGCACCTTTGCGGTTTTCACCAGATTCCCGACGGAATGAGAGCATTTATGAAAACAACAATAGCATTGGCATCTCCATCGCCAATGGCAGCGGCGACGCCCAGGGCAGCGAGCGCGGACTGGAATACGACACCATGTCCGGCTTGTACGCGGAGTTCGTCGAGCAAGAGGTGCTGCCGCTGGTGGAAAGCAAATGCAAGGTGAAGTTGACCAAGGATCCCAATGGCCGCGCGACGATGGGCGGCAGTTCCGGCGGTTCCGCCCCCTTCATCATCATGGCATGGTATCATCCAGACCTCTACCACCGCGTTCTTAGACTGCGGCAAGGATGTGGTCTTGAATTAACTCGTCCACGTCTCCAGCCCCGATGGGCTTGACGGCGGCCGGGAAGGCGCCGGCGAGGATTTCTTGTGCAGCGCTTGACATAAATGACACGACGGATAATAGTCAGGCCAACACTATGAAATCACCGGCCCATCCCAAAACCATCCTCGCCACCATCGTCACGATTTTGCTCCTTGGACTTCCTGGCCCGCTTCGCGCCGCCGACCCCGTCGGCAGATGGAAAGCCGAATTCGAGACCCAGGCCGGCCAGATGAAATACACCTACGAACTCAAAACCGACGGCGACAAGGTCACCGGCCAGGCCATCCGGAACCGCGATGGAGAAGTAGTCACCAACACAATCACAGAGGGAAAAATCAAGGACGACGCCATTTCATTCGTCGAGCAGGCGAAAATTCAAGACCAGGATGTCCGTATCGAATACACCGGCAAGATCACCGGCGACGAAATGAAATTGACCCGCAAAGTGGGCGACTTCGGAACCTCTGACATTGTCGCCAAACGGGAAAAGGAAGCGCCGGCCGCCGCTACCATTGCAGGAAAGTGGCAGTCTGAATTCGACACCCAAATCGGCCATCAAAAATACCTGTACGAATTCAAACTGGACGGCAACAACCTCACCGGCACCGCCGCCCACGAGTTGAACGACGAAAAAGCCTCCGCCGACATCAAAGGCAAAGTGACGGGCAGCGACATTTCCTTCAACGAACCATTCAAGTATCAGGACCAGGTCATTGACATCGCCTATTTCGGCAAAATCACGGGGGACGAGATCAAATTCACCCGCAAAGTCGGCGATTTCGCCACCGAGGACCTAATCGCCCACCGGGTCAAAGAGCCGGCCGCCAAATAGCGCCTGTGGCCAAAGGAGTGAAGCCAGTTGCCGGACTCGCTCAAGCGGCCGGTTCGTAGTTCAAATAGGGGCCGAGCCATTTTTCCACGGCGCGCAGGTCCAGGCCTTTGCGCCGATGGTAATCCAGCACCTGGTCGCGGCCCAGCTTTCCCACCCCGAAGTATTTGGCTTGGGGATGGGCAAAGTAAAGCCCGCTCACGCTGCTGGCCGGCCACATCGCGCCGCTTTCCGTCAGCTTGATCCCGGCGTTCTTTTCCACGTCCAGCCATTTCCAAAGCGTCCACTTTTCCGTGTGGTCGGGGCAGGCCGGGTAGCCGGCGGCGGGGCGGATGCCGCGATACTGTTCCTCAATCAACTGCTCGACCGTCAGGTTTTCATTCTTGCCATAACCCCATTCGGCCCGGACGCGCCGGTGCAGGTATTCGGCAAAGGCTTCCGCCAGGCGGTCGGCCAGCGCCTGGGCCAAAATGGCGTTGTAGTCGTCGTGCCCGGCTTTGAATTGCCCGGCCAGTTCGTCCGCGCCGTGGCCGGCGGTGACGGCAAAAAACCCGAGGTAATCCTGCCCGGCCTCCCTCGGCGCGATGAAATCGGCCAGACACAGATTGGGCTGCCCATCGGGCTTCTCCATTTGCTGGCGCAGGAAATGGAAAGTGGCCGGGGCGGGGGCGCGCGCGGGGCCGGCCTGGACTTCCACGTCGTCGCCCGCGGAATTGGCGGGGAAAAAACCATAGACGCCGCGCGCCGTCAACAATTTTTCCCGCGCGATGCGGTCCAGCAGTTCCCGGCCGTCGTGGAACAGGGTGCGGGCTTCCGCGCCGTATTTGGGGTGGTCCAAAATGGCCGGGTAGCGTCCGCGCAGTTCCCAGGTGTGGAAAAAAGGCGACCAATCAATGCATGGAACCAATTCCTCCAGCGGCACGTCCGGCAGCGCGCGGACTCCGGTGAATTCCGGCCGGGCCATGTCCTCCCCTTTCCATTCGATTTTGAGCCTGCGCCGCCGCGCCTCTTCGAGGGGGAGAAGCGGCGCCGCCTGGCTGGCGTGCTGGCGGCGGATTCTTTCCTGGTCCTCGCGGTTCTGCCGCGCGAAGCCCGGCTTGAGTCCGGGATTGATCAGTTGCCCGGCCACGCCGACGGCGCGCGAGGCGTCCACCACATGGACCACCGGCCCGTCGTAATGGGGCGCGATCTTGACCGAGGTGTGCGCCTTGCTCGTCGTGGCGCCGCCGATGAGGAGCGGCAGGGAAAAGCCTTCCCGCTTCATTTCCCGCGCCACATGGGCCATCTCGTCGAGCGACGGGGTGATCAAACCGCTCAGGCCGATCATGTCCACCTGGAGTTCGCGGGCGGTCTGGAGGATTTTTTCGCACGGCGTCATCACGCCCAGGTCAATGATCTGGTAATTATTGCAGCCCAGGACGACGCCGACGATGTTTTTGCCGATGTCGTGGACGTCGCCTTTGACGGTCGCCATGAGGATTTTTCCCTGCGCCTGCCGCTCGCCGCCGCCGGCCTTCTTCTCCGCCTCCAGGAACGGCAGGAGATAGGCCACGGCCTTCTTCATGACGCGCGCGCTTTTGACAACCTGCGGCAAGAACATTTTGCCGGAGCCGAAAAGGTCGCCGACGATGCCCATGCCCGCCATGAGCGGGCCTTCGATGACCAGAAGGGGGCGGCCCAGTTTTTGCCGCGCCTCCTCCGTGTCCGCGTCAATGAAATCCGCGATGCCTTTGACCAGGGCGTGGGCCAGGCGCTCCTCGACCGTTCCCTGGCGCCATTGGTCCACGGCGGCCTCCCCTTTTTCCTTCTTTTTGACAGATTCGGCGAACTTGACCAGGCGCTCCGTGGCGTCGGGGCGGCGGTTGAGCAGCACATCCTCCACCAGATCGAGGAGGTCCTTCGGTATCTCCGCGTAAATGCCGAGCATGCCGGCGTTGACGATGCCCATGTCCAGTCCCGCCTTGACGGCGTGATACAGGAAGGCGGTGTGCATGGCTTCGCGCACCGCGTCGTTGCCGCGAAAGGAAAAGGAAATGTTGCTGAGGCCCCCGCTGACTTTCGCGCCCGGCAGTTTTTGTTTGATCCAGCGGACGGCCGCGATGAAATCCACCGCGTAATTGTTGTGCTCCTCCATGCCGGTGGCCACGGTCAGGACGTTGGGATCAAAAATAATGTCCTGCGGCGCAAAGCCCGCCTGTTCCGTCAGCATCTTATAGGCGCGGGCGCAGATCTCCTTGCGCCGCTCCAGGCTGTCGGCCTGGCCGCGCTCATCGAAGGCCATCACCACCACGGCCGCGCCGTAGCGCCGGGCCAGGCCGGCCTGCCGCAGGAATTTCTCCGCGCCTTCCTTCAGGCTGATGGAATTGACCACCGCCTTGCCCTGGACGCACTTCAGCCCCGCCTCGATCACAGGCCATTTCGAACTGTCAATCATAATTGGAACGCGCGCAATGTCCGGCTCCGACCCGGCCAGGTTCAGGAAATGCGTCATGGCTTTGACGCCATCGAGCATTCCTTCGTCCAGGTTGACATCAATGATTTGCGCGCCATTTTCCACCTGCTGCCGCGCCACCGCCAGGGCCTCCTCGAATTGGCCGGCGAGAATGAGTTTGGAGAAGCGGGGCGAGCCGGTGACATTGGTGCGCTCGCCGATATTGACAAAATTGGTGTCGGGCCGGATGGTGAGGGCTTCCAGGCCGCTCAGGCGCAGGAACGGCTCGATTTTCGGCGGCACGCGCGGTTTGAACTGCCGCACCGCCTGGGCGATGGCCCGGATGTGCGCCGGGGTGGTGCCGCAACAGCCGCCGACGATGTTGAGCCAGCCGGCCTCGGCCCATTCGGCCAGTTGGGGCGCGAACGATTCGGGGGTTTCAGGATAGCCGGCGGGCGAGAGCGGATCGGGCAAACCGGCGTTGGGATAGGCGCTGACATAAAACGGCGCCAGCCCCGAAAGCTCCTCGATATAAGGCCGCAACTCCTTCGGCCCCAAAGCGCAATTGAGACCGATGCTCAACAGGGGAAAATGCGAGACCGAAATCAGATACGCCTCAATCGTCTGCCCGGAAAGCGTCCGGTTGTTGTTCTTCTGGGTGAGCGCGAAGGAAAGCATCACGGGCACGGCGGGCAACGTGTCAAATACATTGGCGATGGCGAACAGCGCCGCCTTGGAATTGAGCGAGTCGAAGACCGTTTCCACCAGGAGCACATCCACCCCGCCCTCCAGCAAGGCGCGCGCCTGCTCCTGGTAGGCTTGGACCAGTTGATCGTACGTCACCGAGCGGGCCGCCGGATTGTTGACATCCGTCACCATGGACGCGCTCCTCGTGGTCGGGCCGATTGCCCCGGCGACAAAACAGGTCCGCCCGGGGTGGGCGTCCATGACGGCGCGGGCGGCAAAGAGGGCGTTTCTTGCGCCGGTCAGGTTCAATTCGGGGACCAGCGATTCCATCCCGTAATCGGCCAGGGAAATGGCGGTGGCATTGAAGGTGTTCGTTTCGATGATGTCCGCCCCGGCCTCGAGGTATTGGCGATGGATCGCCTGGATGATCTGGGGCTGGGTCAGATTGAGCAGGTCGTTGTTGCCTTTGACATCGCGCGGCCAGACCTTGAAATGCGCGCCGCGATAACCGGCTTCATCCAGGTGGTAGCTCTGGATCATCGTCCCCATCGCCCCGTCAAGAATGACGATGCGCTCCCGCAGAAGCTGGCGGAGCGCCGCGGCGCGGTCGGAAGACGGCGTGTTGTGGTCGTTCAGCATGGGGCCATCATAGACCATGCCCGCAGATCCGCAACTAAAAAATCAACGTATCCTGATACGAAGATATGACATTATCATTCTTTCTCCTAATCTTAATCTTAATCCTAATCTTAATCCGCAATTGTTTCGATGCTGTTCCTTTTCTTTTTCAAAACGAAGGCGATGTCATAAAGATGGGGTCAGGAAAATGAAAACCCCCTGGGTGGACGAGATAAGAGTGGGGGGCTGCTTTGTCCCGGAGGGACATCGGATAATAGCCCGGCACGCCAGTGCCGGGCCGCCATGCGGCAAGACAACGCGCGTCCCGGAGGGACGGCTGAAAAGCTGGGCGTCAAATCCACAGTCGTCTCTCCTCGACAGCGCAGATTGTAGCCTCACCACTACCACCTTTGGACATTGCGGAGGCGGAGTTCTCCAAGCCCCACTCTTAGGTCGTCCAAGCAAACGTCCTCCTTCACTCCCAATCGCGGAGTGTCTCATGTTTCTGCCCCCATTTTTCTGCCATCCTCTGCTTCAGATTCCCTGGACCATCATTCCCCTGCCTTTGGATTTTTCCCGTATGCCTGGCGTGCGGGATGCCGGCGCATTTTGTCGCGCCCAAGAGGCTAACCCGTGCCGCCGGCTCCGCCCAACCCGCCTCTTCAGCCTCCAAGACAACCAGCAAAAACCCTCCTCCCATTCCACGACCGGCCAGGCAAGGTCAAGCGACCGACAAGCCGCTGGACATCTGGGCCAGGCAGGTGAATAGTTAAACAAGAAGCCAACCAAAGGAAAAATATGAATGTCAAATGTTCCTGCCAGCATTGCAACGGACACATCGAATTTGAAACGGAGGGCTTTCAGCCCGGCACACGCTTTGAATGTCCGCATTGCAAAATGGAAACCGTGCTTTTCATCCCCAACACCGTGACGGCCAAGCAGCGCGTCAAAGCCCACCTGAGTCTCATCCGCTCCAATTCCGCTTACCCGGCCATTCGCTTTATGATAAATATTTGCCTGCTGTTGTCAATTATATCCATACTTCTCCTCACGCCCGCGGTTTGGACCCTGATAAAAGGGCTTGAATTGGCCGCTTGGAAAGTGCCGATAGTGACTATGATGTTGGAAGGGCTGGCCATAGCGGCGGTATTCGCGTTTCAGCAATCCGTTTTCAGCGTCATTGACATCGCGGACACGCTGATTCACGAACATTCCAAGTCCAAGTTCTAACCAAGTCCTTTCACCGCACAGGGCCGTTTCGCTGCAAAATTCAAAAAGGAGGCGATGGCGGAAAAACAGGGTCAGGAAAATGAAAACCCCGCTTCGCTCCAAACGGGGCGTGGGGTGTAGGGTGTATTATGTTTCTGCCCCCATTTTTCTGCCATCCTCTTCGAGAATACCATGCCGATTCCGATTCGGGAGATGGCACGGATGGAAGTCATGCGGCCCGAATCAGCTTCCGATCCGTGAAATCCATGAAATCCGTGGTTCAATTCCTTTCGTTGCGGCTGGCCGCGCTGGCAATTTGGGGCAAGGAATTGCCAAAAGACGGTGAGTCCTCTCGCGGTCCGACTACCATTGTGCTTTTTTACGCCTACAGTTCAATCAGCCGGGGCCTTTGAGGCCGGTGCAAAGTGTGCGGCCTGTCATCAAAACCGGCCTCGGAACGCAATACTGAGGCACTGGCAAAAACCGATATGAAAAAGACATGGTCCACCCTCTTGGTTTTGTGCCTCTTGGCCGCTCCGCCAGCACTGCAAGCCCAATTCACATACGCGACCAATGGCGGCGCGATCACCCTCACCGGATCCACCGGCGCCGGTGGCGCGGTGGTCATTTCCAACTTCGTCACCAGCATCGGGTCGAATGCGTTCTATAACTGCTCCAACCTGACCAGCGTCACGATCCCTAACAGCGTCACCAGCATCGGAGACGTAGCGTTCGATTTATGCACCAGCCTGACGAGCGTCACGATTCCCGGCAGCGTTACCAACCTCGGAGACGGGGCGTTTCAGGCCTGCCTCAACCTGACCGCGATCAACGTGAATACCAACAATGCCGCCTATATGAGCGTTGCTGGCGTCTTGTTCAACCGGAGCCAGACCGCGCTCATCGAATACCCGGCAGGCAAAGTCGGAACCTCCTATACGATCCCCAACAGCGTCACCAGCATCGGAAACGGGGCGTTCGCTGATGGCCTGCCGGCCAGCGTCACGATCCCTAACAGTGTCACCAACATCGGAGGCGATGCGTTTTTGGGCTGCACGAGGCTGACCAGCGTCACGATCCCTAACGGCGTCACCAGCATCGGGTCGAATGCGTTCTGTTTATGCACCAGCCTGACCAGCGCCTATTTCACGGCCAACCCTCCCACCGTTGGTGTGACAGTGTTCCTTTACGACAGCCTGGCGACAATCTTTTATTTGCCTGGAACAACCGGTTGGAGTAACACCTTTGCCGGTCGCCCGGCCGTGCTTTGGAATCCGCTGATCCAGGCCGGTGGCACCAACTTCGGTGTAAAGAACAATCAATTTGGTTTCACCATCACAGGCACAAACAATTTTACGCTTGTTGTGGAAGCCTGCACCAATCTGGCCAGCCCGGTTTGGGTGCCGCTGACGACAAACACGCTCGTCAACGGTTCGTACCATTTCAGCGAGCCTTTCCAGCCCAGTTCGCCTGCCCGCTTCTACGGCCTCGGCCTGCCCTGAGAGGAATCAGATTCGGAAAAAGTTCCTCGACATTTTCAGTGGAATGCCACCGCCGAAACCAGTCCTCGTTCCTTTCCGTTTTCATTCGTGAAATCCGTGAAATCCGTGGTCCTTCTCCTGGCCCTCACTTGGGTTGCCCGCGCACCACCCGCTTCCAAGCCAGTTTCGATTCCCTGAAGCTGAGGAACAACGCCACCTCCAGGTCGGTGATGTTCCAAGTTCTTCATGTTTCATAAAGACAGATTGAACCACGGATTTCACGGATTTCACGGATGAACTCCCCATCCGCGCCTCCATCGGAAAACAATCTCCACAGAGCAAACCAAGGCAACGAATAAGCATTCTGCCTTCGTTTCCTTTGTTCCCTTCTGTTCAAAAAAAATCCGTGTTATCTCCCGATTGGGAATCGGGAGATGGCACGGATGGAAGTCATGCTTTTCAGCCGTCCCTCCGGGACTTGCGGTGTTTGGCCGCAGGTGCCCGGCACTGGCGTGCCGGGCTATTATCCGATGTCCCTCCGGGACAAAGAAGCCCCCGCTTTTGTCTCGTCCATCCGCATTAACAACCGGCGGTCGTAGACCGCCGCTACAACTGAAGCTACGGCTCGGCAGGCGGAGAGGCGGGGGGCGGCTGTTTTTTGATTTTGCCCTCGAGGACCAGGCGGAGGGCGTTTTTGCGGGCGCCGTCACCAGTGAAAATGTTGTCGGGGAATTTGCGGTAGGCCAGATAGCTGTCGGATATCTGGGTGGCTTCGGTCAGGTCGGCCGCCAAACCGGCCAAATACTGCAAACGCAGATTGCGGTCGCTGTTGATCTGGGCGCCGGCCAGCCAGGGCCGCAGGTCAGCGGCCTGCCCGCCATACGTGTCAAACAAAGCCAGGATGGTTGTAAATCCCACCTCCTTGAGCGATTGCGCAGCGGTGGGTTCCCGCAGCCACCGCGCCTGCATCCGATCCAAGTCTATCTCCAGCGGTTCCACCGTGCCTAACAGGACGATGTCGTAACCCGCGCCGCTGTCGTCGTTGTCCCAGACCGTGCCGCTGGGAAAGACATCGAAAAAGGTGGCCATTTCGCTTTTGACGGCGGGGAGGTCGCTTTCGTAAAGAGGCACCCATTGCGTGACGACGCCGCCGGGGTTCAGATGCTGCCGGCACATCTGGAAGTAATCGCGCGTGTAGAGCGTGGCCGCGCCTTTGACCCACGGATGGATGGGGTCCGAGGTGATGATGTCGAATTTCTCATGGCTGGTCAGGACAAAATGGCGGGCGTCGTCAATAAAAATTTTCACGCGGGGGTTGTGCATCACGTCGTAATTTTGGTTCGTGAAGTACGGGGCGATTTTTTCCGGAATCAAAGGCTCGATTTCGCAGATGGTGATGTTGGTGATTTCGGGATAAGTCAGGAACGAGCCGGCCGTCACGCCCGCGCCGCAGCCGACCACCAGCACGGAGCGCGGGCGGGGCATCAACAAGGCGGGCAAGTGGCCGAGCATGCGTTGCAGCCGCATGTCCAGCGGGTCGGTGGACGCTTCAATCTTGCCGCTGATGTGAAAGTTGAGGAAGCCGCTCCCGTTCATTTTGGTGATGGCGACGGAGGCGTTCATGCCCTCGCCCTTATAGACCAGCGTGCGGTCCTCCCCATAAGTGGCGAGATAACGGCCATGCGCGATGAGTTGCCACGGAACGGCCGGCACCGACGCGACGCAATACCCGGCCAGCCCGGCCGCGACCACCATCGAGATGGCGCCCAGGGCGGTCCGGTCAGGCAGGTCAATGTCAATACGAATATCACGACCGTCCATTGAGGAGTTAGCCGGGGAGCCGGCGGACTTGGCGGAAGTTGCGCCGGACGGCTGCCGCCAAAATGCGGCCACAAGGAGAACCAGGCCGGAGGCGGCGGAGAGGCCGATGAGCAGGCGCTGGGTGTCTTGCGTGCCTATCCAGGCGATCAGCAGAAGGCTGGCCGCCAGCGCGCCCAGGATCGCGCCCACCGTGTTCGCCGCATAGACTTTTCCCACCAATCGGCCGGGATCAATACCCCGCGCCGCCACCGCCGCCAGCGCCAGCGGAAAACTCGCCCCCCACAGAATGGTGGCCGGCAGCAAGGCCCATAGACAACGCACCAAATCCAGTTGGAACGTGTACCAAGGACTGGTCGCCAGTCCCGGATTGACCGGCCAATACGGCAGCGAAGTGGTCAGCGCCGATGCGGCCCACCCCATGCCCGCCGCGAGCAACACCTGGCACCAGCCCAGCGCGATTGCCGGGCGCGCGCGGCTGCGGGCCACAAACGATCCGGCCATGCTGCCCAGGCCAAGCCCCGCCAGAAACACCGCCAGGATTATGGAGAAGGTATAGACCGTCGCCCCAAGCATCAAGGACAGCAGCCGCGTCCAGATCACTTCCGCGGCCAGCGCGCACATTCCCGACAACCCGATGGCGAGATAAACCAATTTTGAACCGGCCACCGCCGCCGGCGGGCCGGCCTTTTCCTCCGTTTCCGCAGCGCGATGGGACGTCATCGAGGCGAGGCCAAAGGCGGCCAAAGCCACCGTGACATTGATGGCGGCGGCGGCGGCGGTGGCGGCCGCCATGTCGTGCATACGCAGCAGATAAAATCCGGCCAGCAGGCATCCGAGCACGGCGCCGGCAGTATTGCCACCATAGAAAAGGCCGAGCCAGGACATTCCTCGGGCCGTGCTTTCCACCCATCTGGAAATGGCGGGCAGCGTCGCGCCCATCAAAAAAGTAGGCGGCAGCAAACAAACCGAGGCCACGACCCCGCGCAAGAGGAGGCCGGTCAATCCCTGCCCGGCGTGCGGGGCGTAAATTCGCCCCACGGCGGGCACGGCGAACAGCACCGTCACCCCCAGGATCGCCATGCCCGACTCCAGCAGCGCATAGACGCGCAACGGATGGCAGCGTTGCGGGATGAGGCGCGCCAGGGCCAGGCTGCCCAGGCACATCCCGCCCATAAAAGTGCCGAGCAACAAACCCAGCGATACCGCCGACGAGCCGATGACCAGTTGGAGCAATTGCAGCCAGACGATCTCGTAAATCAAGGCGGCACAACCGCTGCCGAGAAAGAGCAGCAGAAGCAACGGCAAAAAGCGCGGCGGGCCGGCAGGCCCCGGCGGCGGGTTGGTTTCGGGTGGCGTCATCAGTGCGCGGGAAAATCGAAAAAATTTCGCCGCGCCGAAGCCTGAACTGCCTCAGCGCGGCGAATGAGTCTTCGGATTGAAAATTATTGCGCGCCTTGATCAATCCAGGCGCGAATCAGGCCGATTTGTTCGGGCGTCAGTTCTTTGCGGGGCGCGGCAGCCGGTCCGGGGCCGCCTGGGCTTGGCGGCGGCTGGTTTGTCGCGCCCGAAGCATTGGCTCCGCCGGGGCCGCCAGTGCCGCCACGACGGGTTGGAGGTTTCGGCGGCATTGGGCTATCCGGGCCAGCCTCCCAAGTGATGTTGACTACCAGATCGCTCTTCTCGCTCTTGCCCGGGACGATGACTGGGCCGTCTTGGCTTCCCTTGAGAACGGCGTCCAGGCTGTCCAGGCGGAGGCCGTGCTTGTGGCTTGTTGCTCCGTGGCAATCGAAGCAGTTGTCCTTGAAAATCGGTTGAATGTCCTTGGCGTAAGTAACGCCTTTTTGCGTGGAGGGCGCAGGCAGCTTGGTCAGGTCAATGGCGAGGGCGGTGGTCGCAACGCCCAAAACCGCCATCACGGCGAGACAGACAGCGGCGCTCAGGTTCTTATGAGTCATGATGATATGTCGTATTTTGATTCTAATGTTTGGCCTTAAGACGGTTTACGGTGCCAACGGGTTACACTGGACGTCAGTCTTGGCGCTGGCGGGTGAAAGTTGCACAAAACGCCGGAAAAGCAAGCGGAATTCGCGAGTTTTCGCAATGCATCAACCATCGGAAAGGCGGGAAAGGTAGGGCGGGCAGTCCCCTGCCCGCCGTCGGGCATTGGCAAGGCCATTACCGTCGCACAACCGTCGTGCGGCGGGCAGGGGACTGCCCGCCCTACCACTCACGCCCAGCCCATCGCGCCGCCTTGCGATTTTTCCTCACTTTTTCTCAAAAAATGCTTGCAATTGTATAATTATCATCTAAATATAACTCAATTATAAGCCAATAACAGCAAAACGGTATGCCACGTTCACCCAATGCACAACCGACCGTCAAGGTCACTATTTCCACCTCGCCAACCCTCTTGAGAGATTTGAACCAAGTGGTTGCGACAGGTTACTTTGGCAATACTCGTTCGGAAGCCGCCGAACGGCTGCTCGCGGAAGCGATTCGCAATCTCCTTCGGGAGGGAACGCTTGTTCGCAAACAGCCGGCCGATTTGTGAATCAGTTCAAGTTGAGATATGTTCAATATCTCCGTGAATTGCCGGAAGAACGCCTCGCCCAATGGGGCCTCTCGGCCGCTGTCCAATGGCCTGGCCGTCAATTACATGGACATCCTGGAAGGGAAACCACTTTATATGGTGGTTTTCGCTTTACTTTGGGTCGGCGATTTGCTTCGCTCACCAATGCCTTAATTTATGTATTTAAAGAATTTAACGGTTTTGGGCTTTAAATCGTTTGCAGATAGAACCTCGCTCAATTTTCAGCCGGGCGTCACGGCCATCGTCGGTCCCAATGGTTGCGGCAAGTCCAATGTCTCCGACGCCATCCGCTGGGTGCTGGGCGAACAATCAGCCAAGGCCCTCCGGGGCGGCGACATGGCGGATGTCATTTTCAATGGCGCCGACTCCCGCAAATCCTTAAGCATGGCCGAGGTCTCCCTCACCATCGGCGGCGTGGATGACGAACACCTCTCGGCCGCGGGGGTCGAGATCGCTTACAATGAGGTGACCCTGACACGGCGGGTCTTTCGCGACGGCTCCAGCGAGTATTTTCTGAACAAGACCCCGTGCCGCCTCAAGGACATCCAGCAGTTGTTCATGGGCACGGGCGTGGGGCGGGCCAGTTACAGCATCATGGCGCAGGGCAACATCACCCAGATCCTGTCCAGCAAACCGGAGGACCGCCGCCTGATCTTCGAGGAGGCGGCGGGCATCACCAAATTCAAGACCCAAAAAAGGGAGGCGCTGCGCAAGCTCGAGGCCACCGAACAGAATTTGGTGCGGGTGGCCGATTTGATTCGCGAGGTCAAACGCCAGATCGGCTCCCTCCAACGCCAGGCCGGCAAGGCCCGCCGCTATAAACAACTCATGCTGGAATTGCAGCATTTGGACACCCAATTGGCCCGGCATCAGTTCGATTTGTTGCAGGTGGAAATTCAGGTCCGCCAGGCCCAGGCGGATAAATCGCGCGCGGAAGCCGAAATGATTTCGGAAAACGTCATGAGCCGGGAGACGGAGATTGGACGCAGGCGCGACGAGCTTTCGGAAAAAGAACAGGAGATCAGCCAGGCCCAGCAGGCCGGGATGGAACTCAAGGGGGAAATGGACCGGCATGAGCACCGCATCCAGTTCAACCAGGATCGCATGCGCGACTGGCAGGCGCAAAACGCCCAGGCCGCCAGCGACATCACCCAGGCCGAGGAACGCCGCCGCGTGGCCGGCGAAGAGTTGAGCCAGGCCAGCCAAAGACTGGCCGCTTCCACGGCGGCGGTGCAATCCCATCAACGGGCGCTCCAAGCCAAAGGAGAGGCGCTACAGGCGGTGGAAAACCAGTTGCGCTCCGCCCAGGAAGCCTTGCGCCAGGCCCAGGCGGAGTCTTTTGCCGCGGCCCAGCAATTGAGCCGCGCGCGCAACGAAATCGTCTCGCTCGACCTGCAAAAAGAGGGCAACGCGGCGCGCCTGGAAAAACTTTCGGCGGAGAAGGCGCAGTTGGAGGAAGAGCGGACGGGGCTGGCCGCGCGGCTGCAACAGTTTTCCGCAAGTGTGGAAGCGGAGATGATCAATGCCCAGGCCCATCGCGGCACGCTGGAGGAGCGGCAGCAGCGCCTGCGCTCCATTCAAGAGGAACTCGGCCGGGCGGAGCAGGAACTCGACGAATGGCTGCGCCAGCAGGCGGAAAATCGTTCGCGCCTCCATCTGCTCGAACAGTTGGACGCGGAACGCGAAGGCTTCGGCGCGGGGGCGCTCTCGGCCTTGAAGAACGCGGAGCAGGTGCTCGGCTTGCTCGCGGACGGCATGCGCGCGCCGGAGCCGCATGTGGTCGCGGTCGAAGCGGCGCTGGGGCGCCATTTGCAATTAGTCTTGACTGCGCGCGAGGAATCGGCCCGGCAAATTCTGGACGGCCTGCGCGCCGGCAAATCCGGCCGCGCCAGCGTGGCCGCGCTCGATTTGCAGAACGGCAACGGCCATCCCGCCCCGCCGCTTCCGGCCGGCATGGTCCCGGTGCTCAGCGTCGTGGAAGCGGAGGAAGCGGTCCGGCCGCTCCTGCAAAACTTGCTCGGGCGCACCGTCATCGCACCCGATCTGGCGGCGGCCGGGGCGGCCTGGCGGGCGTGCGGCGGCGCGTTTGATTTTGTCACCCCGGCGGGCGAATTGCTCGACCGGCACGGCGTTTTCACGGGCGGTTGCGCCGACGGCAACGGCTCGGCCAAGGCCCCGGCTTCGATTCTGGGGCGGAAGAATCAGATTTCCGATTTGCGGCGCGCCGCGGCGGCCTTGCTGGAGAGCGTGACGGAAGCCAGCCGGCGCAAAGGCGCGCTCCTCAGCGAGCAGACGCAATTGCAGGCCGGCTTGCTTCAGGCCCAGACGGAATTGCGCACGCAGGAGGTGGCCATCGCCACGCGGCAGGGCGAATTCAACGCCCTGCAAAATTCGGCCCGCGTGCTCGAGCAGAAAATTGAAACGGTCGTCTATGAGATCGGCAGCCTGGCCGCGCAAGAGGCCGAAGGCGCGGGCCGCAGGCAGAACCTGGCCGCCCAGGCCGCCGCTCTGGAAGCGCGCGAGCAGCAGGCCCAGGCCGGCTTGTCGCAATGGACCGCCGCGCTGGAAAATCTCCGCCAGCAGCGCGAGGCGGCCAACGCCGTCTTGACCGAAACCAAAGTGGCGCTCGCCACCGAGGAGCAGTTGTGCGCCTCCTTCGCCAACCAGAAAAAACCGCTGGAACTGCGCCTGGTGGAACTGGGGAATTTGGTGGAACAGCGTCGCCGCGAAATTCAATCCTTCCTCGAACGCAACGGCCAGGCGGAGGCGGAGATCGCCGAATCGCGGCAACGGATAGACGGGCTGGGACACCAACGCGAGCAGGTCAACGGGCGCATCGCCGAATTGCTCGAGCTAAAGCGCGCAGTGGAAGAGCAGATTGCCGGCGCGGACGAGGCCCTCCGCGGGCAAAGGCGCAGGTTGACAGAATTGCAGGAGCAACGCGGCGCCCTGGAGGTGGAACTGGCCCAGAAAAACATGACCATCCAAAATCTGCGCGAACGCGTCCGCGAGAAATACCAGCTCAACCTGGACGACATCCGCAGCGAGTGCATCACCATCACCCTGGCCGACGAAGGCCCGCCCAAGGTCCACACCCTCACCCCGGAGGAAATGGCCGCCAACGGCGTCGCGACCGATTGGGCGGCGGTGGCCGAACAAGTGGCCGCCCTGCAAAAGCGCATTGATGAAATCGGGCCGGTCAACCTCGTCGCCATTGACGAATACGAGGAAACCGAGCAGCGCCATCAGTTCCTCACCGCGCAAAACGACGATTTGACCCAGGCCAAAACCCAGTTGCTCGAGGTCATCAACCGCATCAACACCCAGACGCGCCAGATGTTCGTCGAGACCTTCGAGCGAATCCGCGACAATTTCCGGGCCATGTTCACCGAGGTCTTTGGCGGCGGCAAGGCCGACTTGATTCTGGTGGACGAGGGGGATGTTCTGGAATGCGGCATTGACATTGTGGCGCGCCCGCCGGGCAAACAGTTGCAGAGCATTTCCCTCCTTTCGGGAGGCGAACAGACCATGACGGCGGTGGCCCTGCTCTTTTCCATTTACCAGGTCAAGCCCAGCCCGTTTTGCGTGCTGGACGAACTGGACGCGCCGCTGGACGACTCGAACATTGGCCGTTTTATCTTCGTGTTGCAGCGCTTTCTGGTTCACTCCCAATTCATCATCATCACCCACAACAAGCGCACCATCGGCATGGCCGACATCCTCTACGGCGTGACCATGCAGGAGCAGGGCGTAAGCAAAATCGTCAGCGTCAAATTCCACAAATCCGACGAGCCCGACAGCGACCAGACCCCCCGCCCGCTCGAATCGTCCGAACCCGCCGTCCAGGACGCCGCCCCCGCCGCCCCCATCGAGCCAGAGTCCGACCAGCCCGTATCGCGCGACGAAGCCAACGACATGGTGATGGCGAAGTAATTCCCCATTGCGGATTGCGGATTGCGGATTGCGAATCGCCCTTGACGGTAGGGCGAGACTCCGTCGAGCCGTAACTCGATCGCGGACCTCCGATTGCCTGCCCTCCGTAGCGGTCGCCGCGAAGGAGGGCGGACTTGAACAGAATGGAACGAAGCAAACGAAGAAGCACTTCTTCGTTGCCTTTGTTTGCTTCTGTTCACTCTTCTTCGTATGGAGGTTTTTCTTCCGGTTTCGCAACATGGAATCCACGGTTTTCGTTGCGAAGGTTTATGGAATTGACATTCGTGAGAAGAGTAGCATAGTATCTATGGCTTGTCCAGATAAACTTTTGGAAAAGTTGGGGGGCAAAAAAATCGGCTAACGCAGCCCTGGAAACCCGCAATCCAAAGAATTTGACCACGGATGGCGGATTTCACGGATGAAAGTCATCCGGTCCGAGATAATTTCCAATCCGTGAAATCCGCGAAATCCGCGGTCAAATCTTCGCGAAACGGAGCGATCCTGACATATGGGAGTGCAAAGGACAAGACAGGGGCCGGGATGGGCGGATGTTGGGCGAAGGCGGGCGCAAGGCCAAAACGGCTATTTTGCGGGAATGCCGTTTCGCCGGCTCGCGGCGTGTTGATGGGACCCGTCCCGACTCGACTTTGGCAACGGCACGGCCTCACCGCCCCAGCGGTTCACCCGTCGCTCCCATGGACGGGAAACCTCAAAGCGCCCATCAACCATACCAATTTCCTAGCAGTGACCCGTTCCACATTGGTCTTGCTGAGATTTCTAACGTTCGCACATCACCGCTCGAATATGCGTACGGTTACCGCCAAACCGTCCCGCGGACTACTCAAGTCACTTTCGATACCGCGGGGGTTATTCAGTTGGCCATCAATATCAAAGACCAAACAAACGAGGTGCCGCACGGATGAATGCTCTCTATATTTGGCGATGTCGACAATCAGTTGCAATGCGGGCCAGCATGGGGGGATGGTGGGCGAACGCGGGCGGAAGGGCAATGCGGTTTTTGCGCCCAGGCCAACGCAGGCGAAAAACTGGCAAATTCGACGGTTGCATTTGGCACAGTCCGCGACTAAGCTCCAATAAATGATCACGGATGAGATCAAAGAACTGATGCAGGCCGAGCCTTTTCAGCCGGTTCGGATCGTGCTGGGAAACCAGCAATCGTTCGTGGTTGTCCACACGGATTATCTGATGGTCAGCCCTGACCGCCAGAAAGTCGTTCTTTACGATGAGGGATGACATTTCAGAATCCTCAATGCGCAGCAAATCAAACTCGTGGAACCGGCGGAGGGCCGCTCATCGGAAGCGGCGTGATAGGTCTTGCATTACCCCGGGCCTTACGCGAAAAGTTCGCGGACCATGAGATAATCGTCCACGAGTCTGGAGAAGGAGACTGTTGTTGGCGAGTGCCTTCCGATGGCGATGGGCAGATCAAAGCCCGGCCCCTCTTTCCGTGCTGGTCTGCTGGTGTCATTCCTCACGGGCCATCGCTGAACACCTCCCTGGCTGCCAGCCAGAGCCGCCAGTGGAAAGCAAGAATGGGGCCATTGCTTCAATCAGCCGATGGGGTGTTCACCCCATAGAGAACGGCCAGGCCGTCACGTAGTGTACCGCAGAATAAATGGAGATGAATTCCATGAGCAGAAAGATATTATTAACCAGTGTGTGCCGCCCCATGGGACCGAAGCACGGGGATGCGGCGTCGGTCGGTTATGAGTTGCTTTACGGGCAGGTGACGCGCGCGCAGGGGCTTTTCAGCCCGCGCACGGTCAACGTCTATTTTTCGCTCGAATATATCGCGGAGAACCTGGACGCGCCGACCGTGGTGCTGCAGTACCCGTCGAAGCGGGAACTGATCAAGGAGCTGAAGAAAGGCTACGATTATGTGGGGGTGTCGTTCCTCATGGCGGTGATGCACAAGATGAAGGAGACGGTGGCTTTGATCCGGCAATATGCGCCGCAGAGCAAGATCGTGCTCGGCGGCTACGGCACCATCTTGAAGGATGAAGTGCTCAAACCGTACGCCGATTATATCTGCCGCGAGGAGGGGGTGGCGTTCTTCCGCCGGCTGCTGGGGGAACCGGCGATTTCCATGCCCTACAAGCATCCGCTGATCGTGAGCTGGCTGAAGGTGTTTGGCTGGAGAGTGTCGGGGACGGGGAAGATCTTTGCCGGGCTGGGCTGCGCCAACGGCTGCGATTTCTGCTGCACGTCGCACTTCTTTTCGCGCAAACACATCAAGCTCCTGCCGGAAGGCAAGGATATCTATGCCGTGGTGGAACGCTATCTGGCGTCGAACCCGAACCTGGTGTTCCTGATCGTGGATGAGGATTTTCTTCTGAACAAGAAGCGGGCGATGGAGTTCCGCGATTGCGTGATTGCCGGGGGCAAGAAGATTTCGATTTTCGCCTTCTCCAGCGTCAAGGCCATCAGCCAGTACACCGTGGAAGAAATTCTGGAGATGGGGATTGACGGATTCTGGATCGGCTACGAGGGGACGCGGTCCCATTATGCCAAGCAAGAGGGCCGGCCGATCGCCGAGATTTTCACCGAATTTCGGGAGCACGGCATCACCATCCTGACTTCGATGATCGTGGGTTTTGATTACCAGAACCGGGAAGTGGTGGCGCAGGAGTTGGATGGGCTGATGCAACTCAAGCCCGCCCTGGCCCAGTTCCTCATTTACGGCCCGGTGCCCGGCACGCCTTTCTACGAGCGCATCATCAAGGACAACCTGTTGCAGGATGTTTATACCGACAACAAGGACCTGTTCTACCGGCGCGCGGACGGATTCCGCACCATGATCAAACATCCCACCCTCTCGGCGGAAGAGATCGAAGCGATCCAGGAATGGTGTTTTCGAGAGGATTTTCAGCGGCTGGGTCCGAGCATTTACCGGGTGCTGGAAGCGCGCCTGCTGGGGTTGCAGAAACTGAAAAACTCGCCCAACCCGTTGCTGCGCGCCAAGGCCGACTATTATGCCCATGAATTGCGCTATGCCTACCCGGTGTTCCTGGCGGGGCGGCTGCTCGGCCCCAATGCCGCGGTGCGGCGGTGGATTGGCGATTTGGAGCGGCGGATTCATGCCGAGTTGGGCGCCCCGGCCCTCGGCCAGCGGCTCAAGTCCGTCCTGGGCGTGGCGGCGGCGGTGTGGACGGGACTCACCCTCAAGCTGGACCTCTTCCAACATCCAAAATTGATTCGCAACGCCTATCGGGTGCCGAGCCGGCGCTGGAGCGCGTTTGAAATGTGGGAGGAATTCAAGAGCAAAACACCCTCGCCGGCTTTTTCCACCCAGGTGGAGTTGCGGCACTCGACCAAGGAAGTGTGGATCCGCCTGGAAGGCGTGCTTTCGGCCTCCGAGGCCGAAGCGCTGGGTCAGCGCATCCAGGACTCGCTGGCGCGGTGCAAGAGCAAACTGGTGCTGGATTTCAAGAAGCTTCGCTGGGAAAAAGTGGAAAATCTGGAGCCGCTGCGCCAGAAGCTGGCGGCGTATCGTTCGCGCATCCGGGTTGTGCTGCCGAAATTGTCCTTGGCCCATCCAGAGTTGATATTGCTGGCCGCCATGTTTCAAGCCGCCGTCACCCTCTGACACGGCCGGATGGGAAGGGCGTGAAAGCGGGGTGGTGAAGGGCGTAAAGGCGGGGTGGTCCGGGCTTTAGTCGAAGCCCGAATCTGACGATGAATTGGCGGTGCATTATAATTGTAAGCGTCATCACCGTCTACCATGGTGCCCTCGAATTGGCATGGCCGCCCTGGTCATTTGCGCAAGCTTGCCGCCCTGCGCGGTTGATGCCGTCGATCTCACCGCGGCTTTGAAGGGTCTGAGCCTCGAAGAACTGACCTCCCTACAAGTGGAGACCGTCTATGGCGCTTCCAAACATGAACAGAAAGTGGAGGAAGCGCCTTCTTCCGTCACCATCATCACCCGCGACGAAATCCAGAAAGCCGGCTACCGCACCCTGGCGGAAATTTTGAACAGTGTGGCCGGGTTATACACCCGTTACGACCGCGACTATACGGAGTTGGGCATTCGCGGCTTCAACAATCCGGGCGATTACAACTCGAGTTTCCTGCTCCTGGTGGACGGTCACCGCATGAATGTCGCCCTGACCGCCAATGCCGCGATTGACCGGGGCTTGGCGGTGGATGTGGACCTGATCGAGCGGGTGGAGGTGATTCGCGGCCCCGGAGCCTCGCTTTACGGGGACAACGCATTTTTTGGCGTGATCAACGTCATCACGCGTCGCGGGCGCGACCTGGCGGGCGGGGAAGCGTCGGCCTTCGGCGGGAGCCTGGGAACTTACGACGGCCGCTTCAGTTACGGGGAGAACCTGAGCAATGGCGTGGAGATGGCCGTTTCCGGCAGTTACTATCACAGCGATGGCAATCCCCGCTTATTCTACAAGGAATATGACACGCCGGCCCAGAACAATGGAAATGCCGCCCAGGTGGACAGTGAACGGGCCGGCGCCATTTTCACGTCGGCTTCATGGAAGGATTTCACCCTGGAAGGCGCCGTGGTGGAGCACATGAAACAGGTGCCGACGGGTTCATTCGGGGCCGTGTTCAATGATCCCCGGAATCAGACCAAGGACGACCAGGCCTTTGCGGATCTGAAATTCGAGCATCAATTCGAAAACGACTTGGATTTGCAGGCGCGGCTCGGCTACGACTATGCCACCACCATTGGAACTTATGTCGAGAACTTGGGCCTGCCGCAATGGGTGGTGAACCTTGATAATTTCCTCAGCCAGCGTCTTACCGGTGATTTCCAATTGCGGCGCACCTTGTTTGAGAAACACACCCTGACGATTGGCGCGCAGGTTTTTGATAATCTCGTGGATCGTCAGAGAAATTATAACGTTGACCCGTGGTTCAGTTATCTGGATAACACGACGCATAGTCTGGATTACGCGCTTTTTCTTCAGGAGGAGTACCGAATCCTCACCAATTTGATCTTCAACGGAGGCGTGCGTTACGACAACTTCCAATCGTTCGGCTCGACGGTCAACCCGCGCCTGGCTCTGATCTATCAGCCGGTCAAAGGCACCACCTTGAAGTTGATTTACGGCACGGCCTTCCGCGCGCCCAGCCCCTATGAACTCTACTATTCCGACGGCGGCGACACGCAAATTTCCAACCCGAAACTCAAACCTGAAAAAATCACGAGCGAGGAAGTGGTGGTGGAACAACAAATGGGCAAACACCTGAGCGGTTCGGCCTCCGGATTTTACAATGACATCAACGACCTGATCGAGCAGACAACCATTGCTCCGGGAAATCCGTATGCAGGCAAGATCCAATTGCAGAATCTGGGCAAGGCCAATGCCCAAGGACTCGAGTTGGCGTTGAAGGGGACCTGGGCCGGCGGGTTCGAGGGACGGGCCGGCTATTCGTTCACCGATGCCAAGGACGGCATCACCGGCGCGCGGCTGGTGAATTCCCCGCAGCATCTGGTTAAGCTCGACCTGACCGCTCCCCTCTACAAAGAAAAGATATTTGCAACCCTGGACTGCCAGATCATAAGCGACCGCATCACCCTGGCAGGGAAAACCGATCCGAGTTATGGCACGGTCAACTTCACCCTGTTCAGCCGGCAGTTGATCAAGGGACTGGACTTGTCGTTGAGTGTTTACAACCTCTTTAACGCGAAATACAGCGATCCCGGGGGCCAGGAGCACTTGCAGGATCTCATCCAGCAGGATGGCCGCACCTATCAGATTAAGGCGACCTATCGTTTCTGACCATGCCATGAACAACGTGCCAGCCGCCAAAGCATCAAGCCGCCTCTGGCGCCAGGTTCTCCTGGCCTGGCTGTGGTTGTGCGCCGGGATGGTTTCGGCGGGCGGAGGCCACGCCGTCGGCGAATACCAGGTCAAGGCGGTGTTTCTTTTCAATTTCACCAAGTTCGTTGACTGGCCGGCGGAGGCCGTTGCCGCGACTAACCTTCCATTTGTCATTGGAATCGTGGGCGAAGATCCTTTCGGGACCACCCTCGACGAGGCCGTCCGGGAAGAATTGGCGCGGAATCGTCCCATTGTCATTCAGCGATTCCGCAGCAATGAAACCATCGCCAAGTGCGACATTCTTTTCATCGCGCGATCTGAAAAAGACCGGCTCAACGCGGTGCTGGAACAGGTCAAGAGTCAGGCCATTCTTACCGTGGCCGACACCGCCCAAGCCGCGGAACAAGGCGTCATGATCAATTTGTCGCTCGCTCAAGGCAGCGTCAAAATGGAAATTAACCAGAACGCCGCCGCCGCGGCCGGATTGAAAGTCAGCGCCAAACTGCTCAGTCTGGCAAGGATCGTGAACCCCGTAGCGGACAAGCCGCCGCCCCAACCATGAAACACCTTCAAGATCTGCCTATTCAAAGAAAGGTGCTGGTAATGACCCTGGCCATTTGCGGAGCCGTTCTGCTCGTATCGCTCGGGTTGCTTATTCTGTTTCAAATTTTGAATTTCCGCGCCAGCTTCCAGCGCGACACCGCCACCCTTTCGGCCATCATCGCCAACAACAGCACCGCCGCCCTGGCCTTTGATGACTCGAAAGCCGCCGGCGAAATCCTGGATTCACTCAAAGCCAAACCCACCGTGCTTTGCGCCAGTCTGGTCAATTCCGCCGGCGTGACCGTGGCTCATTACGGACCAGAGGGCGGCCCGGATGAACTCAAGGAATTTCCCGCGGAACATCAATTTTCATATCTAGGCGGCCATCTCTTATATACCGAACCGGTGCAACTTCAAGGCAAGCACATCGGCCGTCTCTATCTGAGCGTCAACTACCGCAGCGTGCTCAAAGAGTTGCTGCGATTTTACGCCCTCGTCATGGCCGGAGTCCTGCTCGTTTCGGTTCTGCTGGCCACCAACCTGACCGGCAGGATGCAAAAGTTAATCGCCCACCCCGTGCTCCATCTGGCCGAGACCTCCCGGCAGGTCGGTCAAAGGAATGATTATTCGGTCCGCTCTCCTTTGGACGGCCGCGGCGATGAACTCGGCGTCCTCGCCAGAGCCTTCAATCACATGCTCAGCCGCATCCAGAGCCAGGATGTGGCGCTCAACCTGTCGCAACAAAAACTGGAATCCCTGGTGAACTCCATTGACGGCATCGTCTGGGAATGGAATCCGCACGATTGCAAATTTGCCTACGTCAGCCGGCAGAGCGAACGCATCCTCGGCCACCCGCCGGAAAAGTGGCTGGACGATGCCAAATTCTGGGACTCGATGGTTCACCCGGACGACTTGGCCCGCGCCACGGCGGCGCGCCTCGAAGCCGCCCAACCCCGCCAGTCTTACAACTGCGAGTACCGCATGATCGCGGCCGACGGGCGCACCGTCTGGATTCGCGAAAGCGGCCTGCTGCTGGCGGACAATGGCAAACTGGCTGCCTGCCGCGGAATCCTGCAAGACATCACCGAGGAGAAAAACGCCGCGGCGCACCTCAACCGGCTGAACCGCCAACTCGTGGATGCCTCCCGCCAAGCCGGCATGGCGGAGGTCGCCACCGGCGTCTTGCACAACGTCGGCAATGTGTTGAACAGTGTCAATGTCTCCGCCTCTTTGTTGCGGGACAACGTCGGCAAGTCGCAAATCCAAAATGTAGTCAAAGCCACCAACCTCCTGCGCGAACACGCCGGCGACACCGCCGCCTTCCTCACCAGCGACCCGAGAGGCCGGCGCTTGCCGGGCTATTTGATCAAGCTGGGCGATCATCTTGCCGCCGAACAGCTCGCCTGGCAAACGGAGTTGGACAGCCTGGGCAGAAACATCGAGCACATCAAGGAAATCGTCGCCATGCAACAAAGTTATGCCCGCCTCTCTGGAGTCACCGAAGACCTCAAGGCTGAGGACCTGGTGGAAGATGCCCTGCGCCTGAATGAAGCCGCACTCGGGCGGCACGACATCAAGGTGCTGCGCCAATTCCAAAGGGTTGAGTTGGTCCGGGTGGACAAGCACAAGGCTCTGCAAATCTTGATTAACCTGATTCGCAACGCCAAATACGCCATGGACGCGTTGGGCAAGAGCGGCAGAATCCTGACGGTGTCCATCTTCCAACTCCAGGCTGGCCGGGTGGCAATCCAGGTGCGCGACAATGGCATCGGCATCCCGCCCGAAAACCTCACCCTCATATTCCAGCACGGGTTCACCACCAAGAAGGATGGGCACGGTTTCGGTTTGCACAGCGGCGTCAACGCCGCGCGGGAAATGGGCGGCAATCTCGCCGTTCAGAGCGAGGGCCCCGGCCAGGGCGCCGTCTTCACACTTGAATTGCCCGCCGCAACCCCGGTCAACGGCCCGAGACCGGCCGCGTCCCAACCGCCTCCATCTTCCAGCCATCCTGAAACATGAACACTCCTGAACTGACAAAACGGTCGCAGAGCATCCTGGTCATTGACGACAACCCTCGCATTCACGAGGACATCCGCAAAATCCTTTGCCCGGCTGTCGCGGCGGACGATCTGGCGCAAGACCAGGAGGCGATCTTCGGCGAAACGGCGCCGGCGAGCGAGCTTTCAAACTTTGCCATAGATTCCGCTTACCAGGGCCAGGACGGCCTGGCGCTGGTCGAAAAGGCCAGGGCTGAAAAGCGGCCCTATTCCATGGCCTTTGTGGACGTGCGCATGCCGCCGGGGTGGGATGGCATCGAAACCATCCAGCGCATTTGGCAGGCCGACCCGGACGTCCAGGTCGTCATTTGCACCGCCTACTCCGACCATTCCTGGCAGGAAATCATCCGCAAGCTCGGCAAGTCCGACAGCCTGCTCATCCTGAAAAAACCCTTTGACAACGTGGAGGTGCTCCAGCTCGCCCATGCCTTGTCCAGGAAGTGGGTCGTGACCTGCCAGGCCAGGTTTCGATTGAAGAATCTCGAGTCCATGGTGGAAAGCCGCACCTTTGAATTGGTTCGCGCCAACCAGCAGCTTCAGTCAGAAGTCAACCGCCGCGCCGAAATTGAAAATGAGCTGCGCGAGTCGGAGGAACGGTTTCACAAGTCCTTCGATGCCGCCCTGGTCGCCCTGGCCATGCTGAAAGCGGACACCCTGGCCCACACCGATGTCAACAATAGCTTTCTGTCGTTGATCGGCCGCGCTCGCCAAGAGGTCGTCGGCCGGACCCCCCGCGAACTTGGCCTGCTGGAGAACTTCGCTGCCTTCGACGATGCGCTCAAATCGCTTCGCCTGGGCAAACCGGTGCAGAATCTCGAATTGACGCTGCGCCGCCCCGACGGGAAATTGCGGCAGACCTTGACCTCCATTGTGCCGCTCCATCTGGGCGACGAAGCCTGTTTGCTCGCGGCCGTGCTCGATATCACCGAACAGCGGCGGCTGGAATCCCAGATGCGGCAGTCCCAAAAGATGGAGGCCATCGGCCAGCTCGCCGCCGGCGTGGCCCATGACTTCAACAACCTCCTCACCGTCATCATGGGCCACGCCGGCATTCAACTGGCCAAGGCCGGCCTGGACAAGGAGTTGGGCCAATCCCTCGAACAGGTCAGTTACGCCGCCGAGCGGGCCTCCGTTCTCACCCGCCAGTTGCTCGCTTTCAGCCGCAAACAAGTTCTGAACCGGACCTGCCTGGATGTCGTCAACACGGTCCGGAACATGCAAAAAATGCTGGCCAGACTGGTGGGCGAGACCATTGATTTCGATTTTGATCTTGGTGAAAGCGTTCCTTGCATTGCCGGCGACCAATCCAGTATCGAGCAAGCGTTGCTCAATCTCGTGGTCAACGCCCGGGACGCCATGCCCCAGGGCGGCAGGCTCCTGGTCAAGGTTGAAAGTCAAGACCTCTCGGGTCCCGCGTTGAAAGGGCACGACGAGGGCCGGGAGGGGCGCTTTGTCGTTCTGACCGCCAAAGACTCTGGCTGTGGAATGGATGAGGAAACCCAGCGCCGTTTGTTCGAGCCGTTTTTCACCACCAAGCCTCCCGGCCAGGGCACCGGCCTGGGTCTTTCCACTGTTTACGGCATTGTCAAGCAACATGAAGGCTGGATGGAAGTGCAAAGCGAGCCTGGGGCGGGAAGCGTGTTCCGCCTCTATTTTCCTGCCGCGGGCGAAAAGCCCAGGCCCAGGGAAACGGCCCGGCCCCCCGCCAAGCCTCCAACGCGCCAGGAGTGCATCCTGGTCGTCGAGGACGAACCGCAGGTGCGCTCTTACGTTTGCGAAACGCTGCACCATCACGGCTACACGGTGCTCGATGCGGATTGCGGGAAGAAGGCGCTCGAAGTCTGGGAGAGCGCCCGGCAACCCGTGGACGTGTTGCTCACGGACATGGTCATGCCCCACGGCATCAGCGGCGGCACCCTGGCACAAATGCTTCTGAAACGCAGAGAAAGCCTCAAAGTCATTTACATGTCCGGCTACAGCCCCGAAATGACCGGCCACGGGGATCTGCTGGATGGAGGCCGCAATTTTCTCCCCAAACCCTTCAGCGCGGACAAGCTGGTTGGCATCGTGGATTTTGCCATCCAGCCAGTCGCAGATGCCGGCAATTCCGAACCGGTTTAGCGGCTCAAAGGCATGGGCTATCAGAACGTATTCAACCTCGGCTCTGATGGCCGCGCTCAACAAATTGTTGGTGGATCGCGGGTCAACGGACGTTGCGCACTACTAATGAAGTTCAGCAAAAGCAATATCTTTGCCCGCCACCCAAGAAACGATTGGCAAGGATTGATTTCAGTGGAACTCTAGGGAGTGGTTATGGACGTCCTGACCCTTTCGAGAATCCAGTTCGCGCTCACCGCCGGGATTCACTACCTGTATCCGCCTCTGAGCATTGGGCTGGGCGTCGTGCTGGTCATCGTCGAGGGAATGTGGCTGAAAACCCGGAAGCCGGTCTGCCATCAGATGGCGCGCTTCTGGACGAAGGTTTTCGCGCTCACTTTCGCCATTGGCGTAGCCACGGGCATCGTCATGGAGTTTGAATTTGGCACGAACTGGGCGACCTACTCGCGCTACGTCGGCGATGTCTTTGGCAGCGCGCTGGCGGCGGAAGGCATCTTTGCCTTCTTCCTCGAATCCGGCTTTCTGGCGGTGCTCTTGTTCGGCTGGGAGCGGGTCGGACCGAGGACACACTTTTTCTCGACCTGCATGGTCTGTCTGGGCGCGCATTTCAGCGCCATCTGGATTGTGGTGGCCAATTCGTGGATGCAGACGCCGGCGGGCTTTCATATGGTTGGCGAAGGCATGAAGGCGCGGGCTGAGATCACGGACTTCTGGGCGATGGTTGATAATCCTTCCTCGATGGACCGGTTGTTTCACACCTTGTGCGGCGCCTGGCAGGCGGGGGCGTTTCTGGTGGTCAGCGTGAGCGCGTGGTACTTGCTCAAGCGGCGGCACGAGGAATTTGCCCGGGCCTCATTGCGCGTGGGATTGAGCGTCGGCCTCATCGCCTCTTTGCTGCAACTGGTCAGCGGCCACGCCAGCGGCCAGGGCCTGGCCAAGAATCAACCGGTGAAGCTGGCCGCCTTTGAAGGTCTCTATGAAACCTCCTCCCATGCGCCCTTGACTCTGTTCGGCTGGGTGGACGAGAAAAACCAGGTAGTCATCGGCCCAAAAATTCCCGGCCTGTTGAGTTTCCTGGCCCACAACGACTCCACCAAGCCAGTCACCGGGTTGCGCGAAGCGGCGCCGGATGCAAAAGACCGGCCGCCGGTGAATGTGACGTTCCAATTGTTTCACCTCATGGTGGCCATCGGCTGCTGGATGATTTTGATTTCCGCCCTCGGCTTTCTTTATTTCCGGCGCGGGTCGCTCTTTGCCAAGCGCTGGATGCTGTGGCTGCTCGTGCTCTCGGTGCTCGGCCCGCAAATCGCCAATCAAGCCGGCTGGTTCGCCGCCGAGGTGGGGCGGCAACCGTGGATTGTCCAAGGCTTGCTGCGAACCTCGGACGGTTTGTCCGCCGTGGTCAAAGCCAACACGGTGCTTGCGGCGATTCTTCTTTTCAGCGCCGTTTACATCCTCCTCTTCGCCGTCTTTGTCTATTTGCTCAACGACAAAATCAAGCATGGCCCGGACGATGCCGACTTGGTTCCATCAGGAAAACTCGCCTTGCCGGAAAGGGGCAAAACATGAACTTCGGCTCGCTGGATCTCAACACCACCTGGTTCATCCTGATCGGCGTGCTCTTCACCGGCTACGCCATGCTGGACGGCTTCGACCTCGGCGTCGGCGCGCTGCACCTGTTCACCAAGACGGACGGGGAGCGGCGCGTCATGCTCAACGCCATCGGCCCGGTCTGGGATGGCAACGAAGTCTGGCTGGTGACCGGCGGCGGCGCGCTGTTCGCGGCCTTTCCGGACGTGTATGCCACCGTGTTCTCCGGCTTCTATCTTGCCTTCGTGCTGCTGTTGGTCGCCTTGATTTTCCGTGCGGTGGCCATCGAGTTTCGGAGCAAGCAGCCGATGCCCTGGTGGCGGCAGATGTGGGATATCGGGTTCAGCGCGGGCAGCATTCTTTCCAGTCTGCTGATTGGCGTGGCGATGGGCAACATCGCCTGGGGCATTCCGCTGGACGAGCGCGGCGAATTCGCCGGCACATTTTGGACTCTGCTTGGGCCCTATCCGCTGCTGCTGGGCGTCACGACGGTCGCCCTCTTCATGATGCATGGCGCCATTTACGCGCTGATGAAAACCGAGGGCGCGCTGCACGAGCGGCTGCGCGGCTGGATCAACAACGTCATCATCTTTTTCATCATCTGTTACGCGGTCACGACCATGGCCACGCTCCTCTACGTCCCGCACATGGCGGCGCGCGTCCGGGCCAATCCGTGGCTGTTCAGCATCGCGCTCGTCAACATGCTCGCCATCGCCAACATTCCGCGCGAAATCCATCATGCTCGCGACTGGCGCGCCTTCCTTTCCTCCTGTGTGGCCATGCTGGCGCTGATGGGTTTGTTTGGATTGGAAATGTATCCGAATTTGGTGTTGAGCAATCCGGCGGCGGCGCGCAGCCTGAACATTCACAACGCGGCGTCTTCGCACAAGACTTTGGGTGTGATGCTCACCATCGCGCTCCTCGGCCTGCCCGTCGTGCTGGCCTACACGGTCAGCATCTATTGGATCTTCCGGGGCAAAGTGAAACTGGATCGGATGAGTTATTGAGGAGGCCGTTTGTAACTTTCTTGAGGTTGGTGGCTTGGTCAACGTGCTAAAGGCGGTGATGAACAGGGGTCTGTCGGCGTCTGGTTCATCAACCCTTCCTACGAATACCTGGGCGGCGGGCCCACCCGGATTGATCTGGTTTGCCACATGAACGCGACGATGCTCGACTACTGGACTTCGGGCCATTACGCTGGCGGTGCCGAGTGCAACATTCCGGCAGGCCAGGATTGGAACAAGGTCATCGGCCCGATTTTTCTCTATTGTAACGCGCTGCAAAGCTCCCAGACTCCCTCCCCAGCCGACCTTGACACCCTGGCGGCCACGGCGGGCAACCCCACTGTCCCGCCCGCTTGGACGGCCAACGCGAACGCCTTGTTTCATGATGCCCTCGACCAGACCAAGACCATCGAAGCCCAGTGGCCGTTCACCTGGGTGCAAGGCGTGGATTACCCCCGGAAAGCCGGGCGGGCCACTGTCACCGGCAAGCGGGTGCTCAACGACCCGCAGGCGGCCTCGACCGTGTTGACCAATCTGAGCGTCGGTCTGGCCCACCCGGATTTCAACGGCGCGGGCGGGGGCTTCGCCCAGCGCTCGGGCAACGGCACCCTGGTCACTTGGGAGCACGATGCGAATTACTACCAGTTCTGGACCAAGGGCAGCGCAGACGGCCAATTCACCATCGCCAATGTCCGCCCCGGAACTTACACCCTGCATGCGTTTGCCGACGGAGTGCTGGGGGAATTTGCGCAGGCCAACATTACCGTCACGGCAGCCCAGGGGTTGGACTTGGGCCAATTGGAGTGGAAGCCGGTGCGCTACGGCAAACAGATCTGGGAAATTGGATACCCCGACCGCACCGGCGACAAATTCTACAAGGGCAACGGATCGAACTACTGGCTCTGGGGCTGGTACGTGCGCTACGGCGATTTGTTCCCCAACGACATCACCTGCACCATTGGCAAGAGCGATTACCACAAGGACTGGTTCTTCGAGCAGGTGCCTCACGCGCTGTCCGATGCCTGGAAGAATCCTGAAGCGAAGGACCCGCTGAATCAGCGCTTCGGCTGGGTCAAGACTGCGACCGGCCAGGAGGACATGTGGAACCCCATTGGCCAAGGCCGGGCGACGACCTGGACCATCAAGTTCAACATGGACAAGGCCACTCAGGGTCAGGCGTTTCTGCGCGTGGCGCTGGCCGGCTCCGACAGCACCGCCGGCCTCGCCAATCCCGGCGCCCCCGGCAGTTTCGCTGTTGCGGTGAACGGCCAGAGCGTCGGCGCGATCAAGACGATCTCCAGCAACGCCATCCGTTACAATACCAACAAGGGCGTTTGGCGCGATTACACCCAGAAGTTCGACGCCGCGCTGCTGAAAGTGGGCGAAAACGAAATCCAGCTCACCGTTCACGCCGGCGAACTGGATTCCGGCGTGGTTTACGACTACCTGCGCCTTGAGCTTGCCGAGAATTAAAAACCCGCTGGCGCGCCTTGTGGTCTAACCGGTCAGAAGCGTCGGGATACGCAGCACCGGTGACGTCCGAAAACTCGTCAAAAAAAGCTTCCAAAAAACCCGGAATCAGCCCAAAATCACCCGCAGATTATGCCACGGACCCAAAACAATTAAGAAAATGAAAACATGCGCGGCAACATGACCAGGCAGAGGACCCGGATTCTTCAATTTGTCGCCCCTTTGCTGGCGATAATCCAGTTGAGTGGGACCATTCCTCTGCATGGGGCGGAAGTCGCCACTGCCGAAATGGCATCTTCACCACCTCGACCTCCGGAACCGGGCGTGCGTGTTCCGCGGACGAGCATGGGCATCACTCAACTGTCCGACGAAAAGATGGATTGGTTCCTCGACGACAAATTTGGCATGTTCATCCATTGGGGTCTTTATTCCGGCCCTGGACGAGGGGAATGGTTCATGGAAAACCAGGGAATCTCCCCGGAGAAATATCACCAATACGCATATCCCGAAAGCGGTGAAGCTTACTTTGATGCTGCCGACTATCACCCGCAAGCGTGGGCTCAACTCGCCAAGGACGCAGGCATGAAGTGGATGTGCCTGACCACACGGCATCACGATGGGTTCAGCCTGTTCGACAGTCCTCATCCCAATGCCTTCACCAGCGTGCAGACCTTGCACCGCGACCTGATTGCGGAATACGTAAAAGCCTGCCGCGACGCAGGCTTGAAGGTCGGCATTTATTATTCGCCGCTCAGTTGGCGCTATCCCGGCTACTACGATGTGACCGGCACGAACTGCCTGCCCAATAAATTCGGATACAAGACGGATCCTTCTCACATGGAAAACGCCCGCCTGATGAAGGAGGAAAACTACGTGAACGTGAAAAAGCTTCTCACCGGCTACGGCAAGATTGACCATATCTACTGGGACGGCGGTTGGCTGGGCCAAAAGGGCTCCGACGCCGACGCGGCCTTTTTTCATGAGCCCGGCAAATATCTCGACCCGGCGAATCGCTGGCCGATTGGCAAGGAATATCAGGACCTCGAAGAGGACACCGGCAGGGCGCTTGGGATCATGGGGATGGTGCGGAAGTACCAGCCCGACGCGATCACCAACCTCCGCTATGGCTGGATGGGCGACATCATCGAGGAAGAAGGTTCCGGTGAGACGACGGGGATGATTCGGAACAGCGAGATTTGCGACAAGAATCTGACCATGCAGGACGGGGGCTGGGGCTACAACGCGAAATCCATCGCGGAGGGCAAGGTGATGACGCTTGATCAGTTGGTGCGCTACATGGCCAACTGCGTCGTTCGCAACATGACGTTTCTGCTTAACGTCAGCCCCGACCGACACGGGGTAATTCCCGAATTGGAACAGAAACGCCTGCGGGAAATGGGCGCGTGGATGGTCAAAATGGGTGACTCGATCTACGGCACGCGGGGCGGACCGTGGGAACCCGTTGACCGGCAGTATGGCTATTGTTACAAAGGGTCCACCGTCTTTGTGCATCTCTTGAAAGATTATTCCGGCAACACCTTCCATGTGCCATCCCTTGGAAAACTGCGCGTCAAGAAAGTTTACGATCTTTATACCGGCAAGCCTCTTCCCTTTGAGGGCGACAGCAGCGTCACCATCCGCGGCATTGACCGAACATCCTCCCCGGCGGATTCCGTGATCGCCGTCGTTTACGAGGACGAAATACGACGCGTCTGGGCGAAATGAAATATAGCAGGGGGGGCGCCCAATTGGTATTCATTCGTCTTCTCCACCTCACTTCTTCATGCCCCCTCCGCCGAGACCGAGCCCTTTGATTCCCCTTGGAGAACTACGATATTGAACCAACGGGTGAAGAGGACTGGAGGATGTCGAGTGCAACAAGCCCGTAAGATTTCCAGCAAGACAAGGCAGAGCGCCAACCCGGCTATTTCACACTTTCGGGTTCGTAGCGCCGATCTTCAATCGGCTTTCAGGGCCGTCGCAACCGTGAAGCACGACCTGCTGTTGTCTGGATGAGACAGTTGATCACGGTACCGCCGGGAGAAGTTGACGTCAGGAGCCTTGGGGTGACGTTTTGGAAAGAGATTGAAGCCGGGGATTATACCCTTGCGGCAACCCGAGGTTTTAGCCTGGATCGTCAAAATTGGTTTGAACTTGAGTCCAGAGTATTGAAAGTGCATGTAAAATAGCTTCATAAACTCAAGGCGCGCCTGCAATCTCGCCCTGTACCACCGCCTATTGCACAAAGCCGACACGGCATTTTGGCATTGTTCTTTGGGACGACCCATGGTATTATGCCATTATGACGACGCAACTGGCCATTGACAGTGCTGGACGCATTGTTCTGCCCAAACTGATACGGAAGGAACTGGACATCGGCCCGAGCGCATCTCCGCGTCCAGAGGGTTAACTCAAATGTTGGCAATGGGCCATTCCACTTTCTGCAAACGAGGTTGGCCCTTGCGCCAATTACGCAACAACTGGCGTTGACTGGCGGGAAGGTTTTCGTCGAGGACGTGCATGGAAGCCTTGGAACGGTTCGTCCTTCCTGATCAAATGAAAGAGCGCCATCGTCTCGGCAATGGCGGGAGCAGAAACTCGTCCGTCCCATTCATCCGCGATTTCATCCCATGTCATCCCCCGCTCAATTTGTTCCGGGACAATCCAAGCCATGATGCGCGTCCCCTTGTACGTCGGCTGGCCGTGACAAATCTTCGGGTCGGCCACGATGTGCCGGCCTAATTCGACGCGCTGGGCTTTGCCCTGCTCTTTCATTCAACCGGTTAAATCATTCCCTAAATCGAGCGGAATTGCAAGCGGCATGAAAACCAGTGCGACTCTCCACACCAGAACCTTCTGCAATTCCAGACAAGGATTTGCCAAAAGATGGCCGGTATTCTCGCGATCCAATCTCTATTTTGATACGGTATGATACAGATGATAGCAGGCGGCTTGGCCAACGTCGCCATGGTCCTGCTCGTCGCGCCGTTGTGCGAAGGGGTGCTGCGCAAGGTCACGGCCCGCCTCCAATCGCGCCGCGGTCCGCCCCTCTCGCAGCCTTACTTTGACCTGCTCAAGTTGCTCGGCAAGGAGGACATCGAATCGGGCGAATCGCCGGCCCTGCAACGCTTTGTCGCCCGGCTCTCGCTGGCGGCGGCCTTGACGCTGGCCTGCCTGGTGCCGATGGGTTTTCCCGCGCCGATGAACGGGGCCGGCGACGTGATTCTGCTCATCTACCTGCTGACCCTCTGCGGCATCAGCACCTTGCTCGGCGGCCTGGCGGCGGGGTCCACTTATTCGCTGCTCGGCATCGGGCGGGAGATGATGACGATGATCGCCCTCGAACCGTTGTTTGCCATCGCCCTTCTCATCGGCGCGATCCATGCGCGCTCCTTCCGGCTCGACGCCGTCTTGAACGGCTCGGTTTATGCCGTCCCCGGCATTCCGTGGTCGGGCCTGATCCTGCTGGTCATTATGGTGCTTTCTTTTCAGGCCTTTGTGCAACGCATGCCGTTTGACATCTCCGGGGCGGAGACGGAAATCATGGAAGGCCCGCTGGTGGAGTATTCCGGCCCCAAGCTGGCCCTTTTCAAGTACGCGCAAATGGCCCGGCTGGTCATTCACAGCGGATTGTTCGTCGCGCTCTTCGCGCCCTGGGGATCGGGCCTGGCCTTCCCGCTGGGCTGGCTGCTGTTCTGGGCCAAAGTGCTGGCGCTCGTGCTGCTGGTGACCGCCGTCGCCGCCACTCATGCGCGCTACCGGATTGATCAGGCGATTCGTTACTTCGCCGGATTGCTGGCGGCGGCCTTCGCAGCCCTGGCCCTGGCAGGTTACGGATACTAATAGAGACACTCTCATGTCCATGATAAGCAAATTCAAGGAAGCCATCATCGGCCTCAAGGCCGGCTGCGTCACCCTGCACTATCCGGCCCAGCCGCGCCCGGTCGCGGAGAATTTCCGCGGCCGGCCCATCTTCGATGCCCAGAAGTGCATCGGCTGCGCGGGCTGCGCCAACAACTGTCCGGCGCGCGAAATCCTGGTTCTCGATGTCTGCCAGGAAATTCGCATCCTCAAGTATCTGGGCCGGCGCTGCACCTACTGTGGACGCTGCGCGGATGTTTGCCCGGAAAAGGCCATCACCATGAGCCATGAGTTCGAGACCGCCACCAACAAAATCGGCGACCTCCACCAGCGCTTGGATTTGTTCATGAGCACCTGCCAGCGCTGCGGACGTTGCTTCAAGGAATCCTCGCCCCTGGAACAACTCAAGCTCAAGGGCTACCGCTTTGACGATCTGGACCACGAACGCTGGATCTTCCGCTCCCGCGCCTACCTCGAAGCCGAGCCGGTGGTGGACGACATCAAGATCGAACTGGATTAAACCGCCATGCTCAAGAATCTTTGCCAAAAAATGTTCGGCCGCTCCCTCTGGGTTTACCACGCCAACAGCGGCGGCTGCAACGGCTGCGACATCGAAGTGCTCAACGTCCTCACGCCCTATTATGATGTCGAGCGGTTCGGCATCAAGCTGGTCGGCTCCCCGCGCCACGCCGATGTCATGCTTTGCCAGGGTCCGGCCCTGCGCGCCACCGCGCGCGCCTTGCGCTACGCCTACGAAGCGATGCCCGCCCCCAAGCTGGTCTTTGCCATCGGCGGCTGCGCCTGCGGCGGCGGTATCTGGCACGACACTTACGCCGTGCTCGGCCCGGTGGAAACAGTCATTCCGGTCAACTTCTACATCCCCGGCTGTCCGCCGCGCCCGGAAGCCATCATCTATGGCGTCGCCGTCGCCGTCGGCCTCGTTGACAAAAAAGTCGCGCCGGTTGAATTCAAGCAACTGCCACTGCCCATTCCGCGCTACCACCCCGCCGACCTCACTGGCCGGGACGAAATGGTGGTTTACGAGAAGGCGGAGAAGATTTAAGTTAATGCACGAGTTGTCCATCATGCAAAATGCCCTCAATCAGGCCTTGCGCGAAGCCCGGCTGGCCGGGGCCGTGCGCGTCCATCAAATCCGCCTGCGCATCGGCGTCCTCAGCGGCGTCGTGCCCGACGCCCTCCGCTTCGCCTTCGAGACCCTCGCCCCCGGAACCGCCGCCGCCGGCGCCGTGTTGGAGATTGAGGAAGTGCCGGCGCGATTCTGGTGCGCCCCGTGCCGCCGCGAGTTTGTCGCCGCCAATTTCTATGCCGAGTGCCCCGATTGCGGCTCCCCCAGCGCCGAGCTTCGCGCCGGCCGGGAACTGGAATTATGCTCGCTGGAGGTGGACCATGTATGACGAATGCGGCCTAACCCGGATATTTCATATCTCTGCCGGAAGTTGCCACACCCTGAATGGCCGGGCGGCGCTGCCGCGCCGCCCTGAATCAGGGCGAAGCAGCAGCTTCGCCCTACCAGACTATGAAATGTCCGGGCTAATCTTAATCCTAATCTTAACCTTAATCCCTTCTTCCCCTTTGATGGAGGTGCATCATGTGTGAAGATTGCGGCTGCGGCTTGCCGGCGGGAATTCCGGTTACAGTTTCCGGCCCCGGCCACCATGACCCTGGTGATCACGATTACCCCCATCACGATCACGACCACGATCACGGCCATGATCATCCACACCATCATCATTCGTCCGAACCGGGCGCGGAGGAACGCCAGACCCTCCAACTCCGCCACGCCATCCTCGAAAAGAACGACCGCCTCGCCGAACGCAACCGCGGCTTCTTCCGGGCGCGCGGCATTCTGGTCATCAACGTCCTCTCCTCTCCCGGCTCGGGCAAAACGACCCTGATTGGCCAAACCATCCGCCGCCTCGGCCAGCGCCTCAAGACCGCCGTCATTGTCGGCGACCTGGCCACCGACAACGACGCCCGCCGCCTGCGCGAGTCCGGCGCGCCGGTCATCCAGATCAACACCGGCGCCGTCTGCCATCTCGAAGCGGACATGGTGGCCCGCGCTGTCAAGCAACTGGACACCGCCGGCCTGGACCTCCTCATCATTGAGAACGTCGGCAACCTCGTCTGCCCCGCCGGCTATGATTTGGGCGAGGACCTCCGCGTCGTCCTGCTCTCCGTCACCGATGGCGAGGACAAGCCGCTGAAATATCCGCCCATCTTCCACCGCGCCGGCGCGGTCATCGTCAGCAAGCTCGATCTGGACCGGGCCTGCGATTTCAACCGCGAGGCGGCGACGGCCAACATCCGCCACATCGCGCCCCACGCCCGCTTGTTCGAGCTTTCCGCCAAGACCGGCGCCGGCCTGGACGCTTGGTGCGACTACCTGGTGAACCAGCACGAGGCTGTCAAACACCGCGACCCGTTGGATGCGTGACAAATTCCTGGAATTAGAGTGGTAATGCCTGGGTCATAGGCGGTAGGGCGGGCAGTCCTCTGCCCGCCGCACGACGGTGGTGCGATATTGATTCCTCAGCCAATGCCGGACGGCGGGCAGCGGAGTGCCCGCCCTACCTTTTCCGCCCCACCGATGAGTGACGCATTACTAAAATTCCTCCGGTCATCGTTCCACGATAAAAGTGATGTCGTAAGAAGTCTTGTCGCCAGGCTCCTTGCGCTGCGGAGGTTCCCGCCCGCCGTCGTCGTGGCCGTCGGCGTCAACACTGTAAATCATATATCCGCGCGCGAGGCGGCGGTAGCGAAGGGGCGCTCCATCGAAAGGATCGGTTGGAACAGCGTCGAGAAACTGCGGCGTAAGCTCTCCCAGGCCCTCTGGCAGCCGCCCTCGGGCAAGACGGAATCGTTCCACGGCCAACGCTGTGGTGGCGAGCCTGATGTTAGCCTGCATGGTGGCCTCGCGCACAATCACTTTTGAAAGCGATGGCAGCAGCAGTCCGGATAAAATATAAAATCGTTTCCGCGCAACGGTGTTCGCTGATTCCAGATCGTTTGAGAACGTGAGGCTCGCAGGTGGCGCCAACGCCGCCAGCGAAATGCCCTTGTCCATCGTTTGGAGATAGAAATTCAGGTCCCGCTCCTCAAACCCGGTGAGGGAGAGGAACCAGGCAGGTTTGCCCGAATAAGTCCGCGGTTTTGGCGGTGGGCTTTCCGGTCCTTCATCTTGGCCCCAAGCCTGCATTTCCTTCCAGCTCATTCGGAAGATTGGGATCGTCATGGCACGCTCGCCGGCCAGAGCCAGCGGCAGCAAGTTCGTCTCGCCGGCGTGCGTGAAGGCCGCCTGAAGTCTCTGGCACGCCTCCTCGCCGGGGCTGACACTATTCAAACTTCGCTCGGTGGCTCGAACGGCGGTGACAATGATAGCGTTGCGAACCAGGTGAGCCATAAGGGCCGGTTCATCGTCCAGGGTGCCCGCCAGCTTCAACTGAAGCTCCACCTCCTCCGGCCATTGGCCAGCGCGCCCGGCTTCGGCGTCCAAGGCGGCGGCCATGGCAGAAATGCGCCCCATTTCCCGCAACTTCGCGAGATGCCGAAAATCGGTTTCCAGCCCGTAAGAAAAATCCACCGGATAACGAAAGCGCGAAAGCTGGAGAGCTTCCCGCACCCTGGCGAGCGCCGGAGCATTCGTTTGCACATACGTCTCAGCGAGTTCGCGCGTCCCCGCGCCCCACTCATTTGTGCGGTTCAGGTTTTGCAGTCTGACGATCTCGTTGGAACGGTTGTCCGGGAAAGTGCGAAGCAGGGCAAACGCCTGCGTCACGATCAACGCTCCGTTTTCCGCGTCAGGCACTGGCCGCCAGGCGTTCAACTCCGCGCCGGAAACCGGATACCCCGCCGCCCGGATTCGCGCAAACTGAGTATTGACATTATGGTAAAGCCACAGTCGCCACCACGAAAAGCAGCAGACTGCCAGCAGGACAATAATCCCCAACGCCCTTGCAATCGGAAGGGCATACGGGTGTGGGATGTCGCGCGGGCGGCGGGGTGGTGTGATGGTCTTGTTCAATCCGTTCGAGAGAATGTTCTACAATCTGTTATGTACCTTCATGTTGCGCGCGCGGCCATTTTGGTCCTTTTTGTCCCTTCAGTCCCTGTTCCTTCGCCACCGCCTCCCGCATGATCCTGCGAAGAAACCTCATGAGCGCAAAATAATTCTCCTGACTCCGCCGGTTCATTCGCTGTATCTTTCAAAGCGCGCGAAATGTCAACTATCAAAACAAAGCCCGGGGCAGGACAAAAATCTTCTGTCTTCGGTAGGGCGGCGCTGCTGCGCCGCCCAAGATTTTCCGGGGACACGCGCCCTCGCGTGTCGTCGCCGGCGCCCTCGCCGGCCGCCTCTTTGCGAATTATTGACTCATGAAAGCCTCCCCGCCTCCAGTGCCGCCGGCCAAAGTGCCCCCGCGCCAGAACCACGTTCTGGTGCTCGGCCTGGGCAACGACATCCTCAGCGACGACGCGGTGGGATTGAATGTCGCCCGTGAAATCCGGCAGCACCTCACCGCCTCCGACGGCATTGACGTCCAGGAAACCTCTGAAATGGGGCTGTCCCTGCTCGATTACATCGTCGGCTTCGAGGATTTGGTTTTGGTGGACGCCGTGCAAACAGGACAGGCCCCCCCGGGCTTTCTTTATGAATTGGACCTCAGCCGGCTCAAAGTCCTGCCCGTGGTGTCCCCGCATTTTCTAGGGGTTGGGGAGATAGTGGCGCTGGGCAGGCAATTGGGCCTGCCCGTTCCGCGCCGGGTCCAAATCTTCGCCATCGAAGTTCAGGACCCGTTCACCGTCAAAGCCTGCATGACCCCGCCGCTGCGCCGCGTTCTCCGCTCCATCGCCCGGCGCGTTCTCGCCGCCGCGCGCCAATTGGCCGCCGGCCGCAATGCACCCGTACCTCCCATGCCTCCCACATTTCCCATATAGCAGCCCCGTTGAGGGGCGACATCTTTGTAGTCCGCGGACCGAAAACCATTTCAAGCTCCAGAGGAGCGACATATTCTGCGTGCAGGGCCAAATCCCATTTCATAACATGCTCCTATCGCCGGTCCAGGGACGCTCTCAGAAGGAGGCGCTTTGCTTGCCCATCTTGCTCAGGCTCAGGGCTCTGCAAAAATTCTCTCTTTTTTGCCTTTTTCTGTTGACCAATCCTGGATTAAATGCTAAATTGTCCTAAGTGATGAGGGCGCGACATTTGGAGTGCGGGAGCTTGCTCCCGCTTTTGCATCGGGAACAGTACCCAGAGCGCAAAGCGGCGGCAAGCCGCCGCGCTCCAAAGCGCCAGCGGGGCCATGCCGAAGAAACTGCCCCACCGCAGTTTCCACCATAATGTTAAAGCCATTGAGCCAAAAGCCGGCGCAATCCGGGTATTTCCGGGTAATTCCGAGTATTTCCGACCGCAAAGAATATGCGACACCCATCAGAACCATGCACAATCCTGGACTTTCACCATTCCCCATTCTCCATTCGCCATTCTCAATTCACTATTCTCCCCCCCCAGCCACCCCAATCAAGCTCAATGAAGGTTCCAATGAAGGCTAATGAAGGTTAATGAAGGTTAATGAAGCCAAAAAAATATTCTTTTAATGCGAGATGCCAAAAAATGTCCATGTTGTGACGCAGGGCTTGACAATCTGGCCCAACCCGCCGCCTAATCCCGCGTGGTCTGGAGGAATTTGATACTTTCGGCATGAATACTATACCGGGCCGATGGCTGTGGTTTGCGTTCTGCATCGCCGACGCCGCTTTGCTGCTGCTCTGCGGCTGGCTGGTGCCCATCCACCTTTGCGCCGTGGACATCGCGGTCATCCAACAGGCTGGCGAAGGGTCGCCCGCCGTGGTTGATCATGGTTTGGCTCTGGCCCGGGATGGCCGGTTGGCCGCCGCGAAATTGTTCCTGCAAGCGGCGCAAAGCCAGCACCTTCCCGGCCTGGATAAACTTTCGCTTGCCGTCAGTCTCCCGGTCGCGCCCGCTCCCGGCTTGAACCGGATTCAGGATCTTCTCACCAACGCCTCCGACGTCCCTGGGGCCACCAACGGCTATTCCCAGTTCGTTACCGAATCGGTCATTCACCTGGAAAATCGCGACCGGGTGCTGGCCTTCTTGCAAGCCGCCCCGTCGCCCGCCGTGCGGGAACTGCTGCGTTGCCGCGAGCTGACCAATACCGTCCTGTTTCCCCCCTCCTCCTCCTCCTCCGGCCAGGCTTTCGATGCCGCCTTGTCGGTGGGCGGATTGTTGCTGGAGGAAAACTGTCTGGCCGTCAGCATGCGCAAAACCCTTCTGGATTGCGCCGCCTCCGCCAATCGCGGCGGCGACACCGAACCGCTGGAACAAGTGCTGATGGACCTGATGTCGCTCGGGCAACGGTTCACTTGGGAACAGTTGGCGGTTTTTGTCCAGCGCGTCGAGGACCCGCCGGCGCTGCAACGGCTGGCCGGCCAGGCGCGCAACGCCGGCGCGCAAATGCCGGTGCTCTTTGCGGCAGTGGAACTCTCCCAGAAACCTGGCGCCGTGGCCGCCTACCTCGCCAACTTCAGCCAGAGCGGCCTGGCCGATTTGGGAACCAGCCTGCGCTTTGGCTCCGGCGGCATGGACGATCTGGTCCGGCGCAACCAGCGGATCTGCGCCTCGCCCTTTCGCGGGCAGGCCGCCGCTTCCCTGCCGGTTGGATTCTTTTTTCGCGCGGCCACCAATTTTGCGTTGCGTCTTCCGTGGATTGCGCTAACAGTTAAGTGGTTCCTTTACCTGTCGGGAGGATATCTGATCGCCGTGGCGTTGCGCCTGGTCCGGACGGCGCCGGCGATCGCGGAACCATTGCGGGGGCGCGGATCTGAGGTGTTCCGCGACATGTTAATTGCGTTGGGCTTTTTGGTCGTGGTCCTGCTTCTGAGCGAGCCGTTTCTCGCCCAGGTCAGCCAGAAGGCGGAGTTTCCCCTTCGGCTGCGCTGGCCCGGGGTGGCCAGCGTGGCCGCGATCGCGACGCCCGGCGCCAAACCGAAACTTATGGACAAGGCAAGTTTGTTGACCCTGTTGCTGTTCTTCGTGTTGCAGGCGATTCTTTATACCGTGTGCCTGGCCAAGCTGGCGGAAATTCGCCGCCAAAAAGTGCCGACGCCGCTCCGGCTCAAACTCCTGGAGAACGAGGACCATCTGTTTGATGCCGGCCTCTACCTCGGCTTCTGCGGCACGATCGTCTCGTTTATCCTGCACATGATGGAGATCAGCAATTTTAGCCTGATGGCTGGCTATTCCTCGACGGCGTTCGGCATCATTTTCGTTTCCGTTTTCAAAATCTTCCATCTCCGCCCCTATCGCCACCAATTGCTCATGGATGGCGCGCCTGCGGCCGCTCCGGCTTCCCACACCATTGCCTCATGAACCGCAGCATCCTGATCGTCATTTGCGATTTCTTCCTGCTCAGCCTTCTGGCTTTCTCCACGCCGGACATCAACAAGGTGGCGCAGACCGCCGCTCCGCCCGTGACGAAGATGAACATGAACCTGGCGACCAACCAGGTCACCCCCCGCCAGGACTTGGGCGACGTCATGCGCCTGGCGCTGGATGAGGAGCGCAAGAATCGTGACGCGCTCCTGGCCGATCTGGCCAGAGCCAGGGACTTCGTCAACCAGCAGGACCAGCAGATCCAGAATCTCCGGTCCCAATTGCAAACCAACGCGCTCCAGGCGGCCCATTTGCAGGAGTCGGAAACCAATTTGCTCCAGCAGGTCGCGGCCGCCCAGGGCCGGATCGCCGCTTTGAACGAGCAACTCCAGACGATTAGGGCGGAATCGGCCCTCTCCAACGAGCAGCGCGCCGCCATGGAAGCCGAAGCCCGCAAACAGGCCGAGAAAGCCAGCGCCTTGGAGCGCCAGTTGGCTGGACTCCAGCAAACCAACCAATTGATCCTGGCCGACCGCGCCGCCCTCAACACTCAACTGCAAATCAGCGAGGCTGCCCGCCAATCCGCCGCCGCCAGCGCGGCCCAACTCCAGGAAGAAGTTCAGGCCCAGCACCAGATCAACGCCAAGCTGGCCGATACCGTTAAGACCCTGGCCACCCAATCCTCCGAACTGGCCCAGCAACTCGGCGAAACCCGCGGCCTGGCCCCCAACGACATCTTCGAGCAACTGACCACCAACCGCGTGCTGGCCAGCTTCTACGGTTTGCGGCGCAACCTGTTCGGATTTGATACCACCAAGTACACACAGACCCAGACTCTCCTGGCCACCGACGGCACCAACACCTTCGCCCTCTGCCATGTGCAGGACACGCCGCTGACCCTGTGGACTTCCGGCACGCAATGGAAGGACCTGAGCGGCACCCTGGCTCGCGGCTCGGCCGTTTCCTCGATTGACTCCGTTTCCTTTTGCGCCCAGGACCCGCGCGTGGTCCTTATTCGGGTCCCGGCGGCGGAAGCGCGCGCCCTGGGCTGCAAGATTTACCGCTTGTCCCAGGAACCGTTCAAGTTTCAGGACGCGGTCGTGGCCGGCACCCAGGATAATTATTACGGCGAGTGCAAATTTCAAATTGACACGGACACCCCGCAATACGTCAAGATGGACCGCAATTCGCTGAAAGGACTATTCGGAAAATTCAATCCCTCCACCGGCGATTTGGTCTTGAGCAAGACGGGCGAGCTCATGGGCCTGATGGCCAACAACAACTACTGCCTGGTGCTGCGCAATTTCAATCCCGGGGTGGAGTTGAAGTTCGGCTCGGCCGTCAACAGCGACCTGACAGCGCAAACGCTTTCCTACCTCTACTCGGTCCAATCCCAGTTGCCCTTCAAACTACAGTAACCGGGCGCATCTTGACAACACTGCCTCCGGCGCAACCCCAAGGCTTGACCCGTTCGGAGTTCCGCCTTCAGGCGGTCCGGGCTGCCTTGTTCCAGGAAGCCGCATCAACGCGGGACTCCAATCGGGGGCAGCGTCAAGATGCGCCCACAGTAACCTTGCGTCCATTTCAAAGTTTGACTTTGAACCAGACAAAGACCAAAATTGGTGCCTGTGATGATAGATCGTGACATCGAACCCCGTCTCAAGAACCTGGCCCGACAATTCCCGGCCATCGTTTTGACAGGTCCGCGCCAAAGCGGCAAATCAACCGTCTGCCAAAAGGTCTTTGCAAATATGCCTTGCGCAACGCTGGAATCCCCGGACGTGCGGGCGTTTGCTTCCGAAGATCCAAGAGGCTTCCTCAAGCAATTTCCCAAGGGCGCGGTTTTGGATGAAATTCAAAACAGCCCGCAGCTTGCCTCCTATTTGCAGGAAATAATTGATCGGGAGCCAACTCCGGGACGGTGGATATTGACCGGCTCACACAATCTTTCGGTGATGGAATCCACCAGCCAGTCGCTGGCGGGACGCGCGGCGGTGGTGTCTTTGCTGCCATTGTCGCGGCATGAAGTGGTTGCGTTTTCCCGCCATCCAAAGACCCTGAATGAAACGCTTTTGACCGGTGGCTACCCGCGCATTTTGGACCGCAAGTTGAAACCGGCGGACTGGCTGGCCTCGTATGTGGCGACGTATTTGGAGCGGGACGTTCGCTCGCTCTCGAATATGGGTGATTTGGCGGCCTTCCAGCGATTTGCGCAGTTGAGCGCGGGCCGGCTGGCGCAACTGCTCAATTTTTCGTCATTGGCGGCCGACTGCGGCGTGTCGCAACCGACGGCCAAGGCCTGGTCCTCAGTATTGGAGGCGAGCTTCATTGCCTTTCGCCTGCCCAGCTATCACGGCAACATTTCCAAGCGGCTGATCAAAATGCCCAAGCTCCATTTCTACGACACCGGGCTGGCCTGCTGGCTGCTCGGCATCCGCGAGGCGGCGCAATTGGACGTGCATCCGTTGCGGGGGGCGATTTTTGAATGCTGGGTGGTTTCAGAAATAATCAAGCAGCGGTTCAACTGTGGAGAGGGCAACGGCGTCTATTTCTTCCGCGACAAGGCCGGCCTGGAATGTGACGCGCTGGTGCAGGGGCGCAAGAGCTGGAAAATTGTCGAAGTCAAGGCCGGGCAGACCATTTCCGCCGACTGGGCAGCCAGTTCGCGAAAGATAACGGAACTGTTCGCCAAAACGAAGCAGGAGATGTCTTCCGTGGTGGTCTATGGCGGAAACGAAAAACAGGAACGCAACGGTGTCACCTATCTTCCCTGGCATGCCATCCAGGATTATTCCTGGGTCGAATAACGTGAAAGTGTTCTGAGGGGGCGCAGGACGAAAATCTTCACCTCGCCGGTAGGGCGGCGCTGCTGCGCCGCCCAAGAATTCAGGGCAGAGCGGCAGCTCTGCCCTACCATACCACCATGCGATTAGCCAAATCACTCACGCCACGCGTCATATTCGATTTTGGGAAGCGCACGTCCCGATTCCGAATCGGGATGCGGGGTTCAGCGCCCTCGCTGAACCCACGCTCGGATGTCAGCGACGGGGGCGTCGCTGACCACACGCGGCGGCGCGTGTGCTCCCCAAAAACCCCGCCGATGGTGGGGGTGCCAAGATGCGCCTGATCCGAGGAAATTGGGATTTATTGGATTGACAAGTTTGACGGCAGGGGCAATGCTGGCACGCGTCGTGGCCAGACCAACGACGCAAGGAACAGGGAAGCCGTGCCATTGTCTGGCCGCGAGCAGAATAATCGAATCAAAGAAATATATCATCAGTCATCTTCGGCCCCTTTCCGATTTGCACGGCAATAGTTCAACCATATATTCAGAATATGCACGAGAAACCGACTATGCGTCTCAGCAAATTGGATGCTGCGAAACGTCAACTGGAAACAGCCATCCGTCTATGGTTTCATGCCGGGGACCCAGTCTCAGCGCATACGCTTGCGGCGGCCTCTCACCAGGTATTGCACGACTTGGCAAAACGCAGCGGCCTCGGCACTATTCTAAGAGGCGCTGCCTACGTTAGGCCCGAGCATCGGAAGGAATATGCGCGGATGTTGAGCAGTTACGAAAATTTCTTCAAACATGCCGACAAAGACCCGGACAAATTGCTGGAATTCAATCCGGTTGCGACTGAAATGTTCCTTTTCGACGCTGTCTTTACTTATCAGGCTCTTACGACAGAGATCCCTCCGCTAATGGGCACCTTCAAAATTTGGGCGCTCATACATTATCCCTATATAAGGGATGAAACGGCCAAAACCCTCTTCAACTCGCTGCCCTACGGCACCGAAAACGCTTGGAAGGATATGGAAAAAGGCGCATTCCTAGGTTCCTTCATGCCCATTGCGCTAAAGACGGGGACTGTGTAATCTAGGTAGCTTGGCCCGGATTCGGCTCGCCATTGAATGCTCTGCTTTGGACGCGCCCGCAAGCGCGCGGCCCGTAAATGTGTCTGCTTTCGGCGTTGCCCACCTGCCAGAATCAAGCCTGAGTGCAAAGGCAAGCGTTGCCGTGAAGGGCGACAAGCGCGGGCGCGCCCACGCTCGCCCCGGAATCACCCACCGCCCGCCTTCGTAAAAGCCTTCCTAAAAGCTTGATTTTGGCTCTTGGCGGGGACATATTTATTCAAAGCTATGCCTGAACACGATAAACCCTTTGATCAAATTGAATAGCTGAAGTCGGATGGGCCGTGTTTACCGCTCTTCTTCAAGTTATCTTCGGCCCACATGGGTTGAAGGTTCAGATAATTGAAGCAGGCCTTTTGTTCCTCGGGATTTGTCAGGTCGAACGCGCAACATGGCTTGATGTGATCAACGTGCCACTGACCGTAATTGTACCAAGACATGCCGTCCTTGAACTGAGCCTCGAGGTGCTTCCTCAGTTCCTGTACGGAGCACCCCAATAGCTGTTCGGTCTTTTTGCTCTTCTTTGCGCTTTCTGTTTTGAGTGCCCCATGGATCCGACCACGCACATATGCAATAAGTTTGAAAATCGGGTCTCGCTTACGGCGTTCTCGGTGATAACGCTTTGTGGTTTCATTTGTTTTCGCCCGAAGTATTTTGCGATGCCATTTAATGAAGTCCGGATTGGCTTTTGTCCATGCGATACTTTGGGCCAGTCTTTCATTCAAATGCTCGTTGGCGACGGCATTGCGCGTCGGCTGCCTGATCGACGGCATTCCGGCACTTTCAAGCAATCCTTCACCAAGCGGTCGTTGGCTGCAGGGTGTAAATTGTAGTCGGCGCAGCCGCGCCGACTCCGCGTCGATTTCACGCGCCTTAGGATTGTGCGATCTGTGAAAAAACTTCAGACGAAAACCGCCAGCGGTCCTCGTGAGTTTTCCACAGCCACAACTGCAATATCCATAACCGAATGGGTATTCCGAAGATTTGTCACCTATTTCTGGCATTGAATTCTTCTTCCTATAGCTGGGACTCACGGTAATGTCAAACCCGAGCAGGAAAGGGGTCAGAGATGAATGATAATATATTCCTTTGATTCATTACAATGCTGCTTGAGGCTTCTGACGGCACGAAAATGAAGGCCGGTCCGAGGAAGTTGGCGAAACCCGACCGGACGCAAAGGGTTCCTTCATTTGCGGCTTTCTTCCGAAAGCCGCGACCCAAAGTCCGTCAGGCGGGTTGGAGCAATTGGCGGAGGAGCTTGCGCTGGCGGTTGTAGATGCTCACACTCAGGGGCAAGTGGCCGGGCAAGGCGTGGGTGGCGCAGCCGAAACAGGGGTCGTAGGCGCGGAAGGCCATCTCCACCATGTTGAGCAGGCCCTCGCTCACGTTGCCTTTCTTGATCAGGCCCTTGGCCGCTTTCTCCACGCTCATCGCGATGCGGGCGGCGTTGTTTTGGGTGGCAACGATAAGATTGGCCTTGGTGATTAGGCCCTCGGCGTCCGTCTCGAAATGATGGTAGAGCGTGCCGCGCGGGGCCTCGACTACGCCGATCCCGACGCTCGGCTTGGCGCTCGGAATGACGCGCAGGTTCGTACTGGTAATTTCCGGGTCGTTGATCAACTCCACGATGCGTTCGGCGGCGTAAATCATTTCCACGACGCGCGCCCAATGGTTGGCCAAGGTGTGATGCACCGGCTTGCCGCCGAGCGTGTTGAAAAATTCCTCATAAGCCTTCTGCGCCTGCGGTGTGGCCATTCCATCGGTCACGTTCAGACGTGCCAGCGGCGCGACCGCATAGACGCTGCTTTGCGGCCCCTCCTCGAATCCGTGCCAGCCCAGCGGCTTGAGATAGCAAAACTTCACGTAACTCCACGGCTCGACATGTTCGGCCACGAAGTCGCGATACTGCCGCGCGGGGAACTTCGCATACTCCTTGCCCGTGGCATCCACCACCCGCACCAGGCCATCGTAGAAGTTGCTCCGATTCCGCTCGTCCACCAGGCCCATGTAGTAAGTGCGGTGGGTATAAGCGTCCGACGTGATAAGCTTCACATAGTCGGGATTCTTCAGAACGATGTCCTTGAAAACCTGGAGCGTGAACAAGGCGAAGTCCAGGCCGTCCTTGGCCAGCGCCTTGAACGGCGGCAGGTCCTCCGGCTTGAGTCCCTTGGACACGCCCCCGGGCAAGCCCAGCACCGGATGAATCACCTTGCCGCCAAAGTAAGCGATCAGCTCGCGCAAGCGGCGGCGCATGGAAATGACTTTCTTGCCCACTTCGACGCCGACTTTCTGGACCACGCCCACCACGTTGCGCTGTTCCGGCGGCGCCTGCGGGCCGACAATGAAGTCTGGGCCGCCGAGGATGTAGACATGGAGCGCATGGTCCTCCAGCATGAACGTGTTATAGACCAGTTCCCGAATCTTGCGCGCGGCGGGCGGCGGTTCCACCTGGTAAAGGTCATCCAGCGCCTTGGTCGCCGCCATGTGGTGCGCCGTCGGGCAAACCCCGCAGATGCGGCTGGTGATCTGCGGCATCTCCTCCGCCGGCCGGCCAATGCTGAAGACCTCGAAACCGCGCAACTCGGGGACTTGCAGGTAAGCGCACTCCACGTCGCCCTGGTCATCCAGGAATATATCAATCTTGCCGTGGCCTTCCAGCCGGGTAATCGGGTCAATCGTCACGCGGCGCCGTTCCGCCTGGGCGGCCGCAACGGCGCCGGAGGAGGCTTGATTCCAAACTTTAGTGGCTTCGGGGTTCATGGTGTTTCCTTGACAGTTTCCGACGGCAGGCCCGCCTTGCGCCGCAACATACTCTTCCCCAGTCCGTAGCGGTAAAACGCCCCCACGGGGTCAGGAATGCCGGCCAGGATGCCGGGAATTTCCTTCTCCTCCTTCGCGGCAATGTTGGCGCACAAGGAGGAGAGTATCTTCGCCCCCTGGTCCTGCACGCGCGACGTTGGCCCGAAACACCCCGTGCAGGGCATGTTGCCGGCGGGACAGGCCGCTTCGCAGCCGCCGCGCGTGGCGGGGCCTATGCAGACAACGCCTTGCGCGAGCATGCAGAGATTGGGGTCAATCACGACCTGGTGCGGACGCTTGAACTGGGTGAAGCTCAAGTCGGCGGGTTTGCTGGCCTTGCGCGGGCACTGCTCGCACAGCGCCACGTCGGGCGCCAGCACGCTGCCTTTGGGCGGCAGCTTGCCTTCCAGCAAGGCGACGATGGCGGCTTTGGTGATCTTGGGCGTGGGCGGGCAGCCGGGGATGTAGAAGTCCACCTCCACCACCTGGTCGAGCGTGCGGACGACGTTGCGGAATTCCGGCAGCGTCATGGTGTGGCCGTTGTTCCGGGAGGAAGTCTGCGGCCGCGTCTTCGCCTCGTTCACCACTGTGGGCGCTTCCTCATAGACGTAACGGAGAAGCTGCTCGCGCGGAAATTGATTGGCCAAACTGGGAATGCCGCCCAGTTGCGCGCAGGCGCCGTAGGCGATCAGGTATTGGCTCTTGCGCCGCAGCATCCGCGCCATTTCCTCCTGCTCGCTGGTGCGGATCGCCCCGTTGAGCAGCGTGGCCACAATGGACTTGTCCGGCAGCGCCTCGACCTGCTTCTTCTTGAAATCCATCGCCACCGGCCAGAAGACAATATCCACCGCCTCGACCACGCCGAGAATGTCCTCGGCGAAATCCACGACCGCCTCTTCGCAACCGCCGCACGAGGCGCACCAGTAAAATCCGATTTTGGGTTTATCAGGCATGGGCCGCCTCCGGTTCAGCGCGCTGTCCCGCCAATTGGCCTTCGCCCGCCGGCTCGGCGGGGTGGGCCATTTCGCGGTCCCAGTCTTTGCGTTGTTGCGGCAGGTTGAGCGGACCGAGCGCGCGGACTTGCTCAACCATGTCGTTGATGACCGTCTTGACCCGTTCGCCTTCCGAGGCGGAAATCCATTCCAGCCGCACCCGTTGGTCTTCGATGCCCATATCGCGCAACAGGCGCTGGAGCATCTGAAACCGGCGCACGGTTTTGTAGTTGCCCTCGACATAATGGCAGTCGCCCAAATGGCAGCCGCCGATCAGCACCCCGTCCGCCCCCTTGGCCAGCGCGTCCAGAATGAACTGCGGGTCCACCCGGCCCGAGCACATCAGGCGGATGACGCGGACATTGGGCGCGTATTTAAGCCGCGACACGCCCGCCAGATCGGCGGCGGTGTAAGTACACCAGTTGCAAAAGAACGCCACGATGCGCGGTTGCCAATTCGGGTCAGACATAAGCTAACACTCCTTCGATTTCACTGAAGATTTCCTCGTCTTCGAACAGGTTCTGTTTGATTGAGCCGGATGGGCAGGAAGCCACGCAGGTGCCGCAGCCTTTGCACAGCGCTTCGTTGATGAACGCCTTCTTCTTGTCCTCCGCAAATGAGATGGCGGTGTAGGGACAGAGCGGGATGCAGGATTTGCAGCCCGAACAATCTTCTTCCATGATAAAGGCGGTGTTCGGCTCCTGCTCGGCGTAACCGCGCACGATCAAGGACAAGGCTTCCGCCGCCGCCGCGCCGGCCTGGGCCACCGTGTCCGGAATGTCCTTGGGGCCCTGGCAGCAGCCGGCGATGAACACGCCGTCGTTGAAACTGCTCACCGGCGCCAGCTTCGGGTGGCGCTCCAGGAAAAAGCCCTCCGAGCCGCAGCACATGTTGAACAGGCGCCGCACCGCGGGCGTGTCGGAACGGGCTTCCAGTCCGACAGAAAGCACCACCATGTCCACCGGCACCTTGAGGATCCGGCCGCCCAGGGTGTCTTCGGCCTGGCAAATCAGCCGGCCCTCGGCGCCGTCCGACGGGTCGGGATAAACATCGGCCACCCGGCCGCGGACCAAAACCATCCCTTCCTCCGCGACGCGGTGGTAAAAGTTCTCCATCCCTTTGCCGGGCGTGCGGAGGTCAATGTAGAAGTTATACACCTGGGCGTCGGTGTGCTCTTTGATGAGGTGGGCCAGCTTGAGCGAATAAAGGCAGCAGACGCGCGAGCAATAGACATTGGTGTTGACATCGCGCGAGCCGACGCAATGAATGATGCCCACGCTCCTGGGGGTCTTGCCGTTGCGCATGACCAGCTCGCCGGCGGTCGGGCCGGAAGCGTTGATCAGGCGCTCGACTTCCAGCGCATTATAGACGTTGGGGAAGACGCCGTAGCCGTAGTAGGGCAGACGCCGGGAGTCGAAGATTTGGAAGCCCGTGGACAGGATGATGGTGCCCACATGAAAGTGCTCGACTTTTTCCTCCATTCGGAAATCAATCGCCCGCCGGTCGCCGCAGGCCTCGACGCAGGTCTTCTTGCACTTGCCCGTCTTGAACTCAATGCATGTCTCCGGGTCAATCACCGGCACGGGCGGCGTGGCTTGCGGGAAGGAAAGGTAAATCGGCTTGCGCTTCCCCAGGCCGAGATTGAACTCGTCGGCAAACTTGGGCACTTTGTAAATGCAGTTCTCGATGCATTGCAGGCAGCCGCTGCACAGGTCTTCGATGACGTAACGCGGTTTGCGCCGGATGGTCACGTCGAAATTGCCGATGTAGCCCTCCACCTTCGTCACCTCGGAATACGTGCAGAGCGTGATGTTCGGGTGCGCGCCCACGGCCGACATCTTGGGCGTCAGGATGCACGCGGCGCAGTCCAGCGTGGGAAACGTCTTGTCGAACTTGGCCATGTGCCCCCCGATGCTCGGCTCCCGCTCCACCAGATAAACCCGTTTGCCCGCGTCCGCCAGCGTCAGCGCCGCGTGGATGCCCGCGATGCCGCCGCCCACGATCAGCACGTCGCCGTGAATGGGCACGCGCTTGGTCTCCAGCGGTTGGTGAAAGACGACGCGGCGCACGGCGGCCCGCACCAGGTCCTTGGCTTTCTCCGTGGCGCTGGCCCGGTCGGTATGCACCCAGGAGTCGTGCTCGCGGATGTTGACCATCTGGAACAAAAAGGGATTCAGCCCGGCCTTCTCCACCGCCTTGCGGAAGGTGCGTTCGTGCAGCAACGGCGAGCAGGACGCCACCACGATGCGGTTCAGGCCCAGATCCTGAATGTCGCGCTGGATGAGTTCCTGGCCCGGATCCGAGCACATGTAATTGTAATGCCGGGACACGGCCACGCCGGGCAGCGTTGCGGTGTAGCGGGCGACCTCCGCCACGTCCACCACCCCGGCGATGTTCGTGCCGCAATGGCAAATATAGAAACCGATGCGGGCAGGTCCGTTCAGGGCGCGTTTCATATTCCACCTCCATCCAGCGATTCCGCCAGCAGTTCGGCCACATCCCGCACCACCATCTTCTTGTCGTGGCCGAGGGTCTTGAGCGCGTCTTCGAATCGGAAAATTTCGTAAGGACACGACACCGCCAGCACATCCGCGCCGGTCGCGACGGCTTCCTTGACCCGCCGCTCGGACAGCCGCTCCATGCCTTTGGATTTGAAGAACGTGTCCAGCCACATCCCGCCGCCGCCGCCGCCGCAGCAAATCGAGTTGATGCGGTTGTGCGTCATCTCGACGAGCTTCACCCCCGGAATGGCCCGCAGCAGAGTGCGCCCTTCTTCGTAATGTCCGGCGCGCCGGCCCAGGCAGCAGGCGTCGTGATAGGTGACGGTGTAGTTGAGCCTCCGCGTCAACTTGGGCTGCAACTGCTCCAGGCACCCGGCCAGGAACGGCGTGGTGTGCTCGACCTCGTGGTTGAAACCGTAAAGGGGATAACGGATGCGGAAGGCGTTGAAGGCGTGGGCGTCGCCCGTGACGATGCGGTTGAAGCGGTACTTGCGCAGGATTTCCATGTTGTAGTCCGTCAGCGTCTCGAACAGGCCGGACTCCCACCCCAGTTGGCCGCAGTCGCCCACGCACTTCTCCTCGTTGCCCAGGATGGCGAAGTCAATCCCCAGCGCGTTGAACAGCTTGGCGGTGGCGCGGCTGCCATCCGCCCCGCGCGGATAATACGAGGTGTAGCACTCCACGAACCAGAGCACGTCCACCGCCTTCTGGATGTCGGCCATGATGCGGATGGGCGTGTTGGCCGAGCTGACCCAGTTGGCGCGCTTGCGGGAGGATTCGCCCATCGGGTTGCCGTAACGGAGCGTGTTTTGCAGCGAACGCTGCAACTCGGCGGGCAGTTCCGGCAGATTCGCCAGCGTCTGGTCCTTCACCAGCGGCAGCAACACGTCGGAAAGGCGGATGCCGCGCGGGCATTTGGCCATGCAGGCGTAGCAACTCACGCAGCGCAGCATGCTGTCCGTGTGGAAGACCTCCTCAATCTGGCCCCGGCGGAGCATGTTGATGATGCGGCGGGGCGGGTAATCCATGTGCTCGCCATAGGGACAAGTGCCGGCGCACATGCCGCACTGGATGCAGGTGAGGATGCGCCGGCCTTCGGGCGTGCGCAAAATGCTGTCCAGCGTGGTGTCGCGCTCGCAGGGGGTGGGTTCGGCTAAGGCTGTCATTGGGTCACTCCTGTTCCGGCGGGCTTGACCGCCTCCCAGACTAACTCGGCGATGTCCTTCACTTCGAGTTTGCCCTCGTTGCCCGTCGTCTTGACCGCGTCGCGGAACATGGCGATGTCTTTGGGACACGTCACGACCAGCGTGGTCACCTCCGGCAAGGCCGCGGCCTCCCGCACGCGGTTCTCCGCCGGGCGCTCTTTGATGCCCGGCGTCTCTTCCATCCAAATCCGTCCGCCGCCCGCGCCGCAGCAATGACTGCGCTGGCCGTGGCGGGGCATTTCCACCAGGTCCACCCCGAGGTTTTTCAGCAGGCGCCGCGGCGGGTCATAGACCTGATTATAGCGGCCCAGGTAACACGGGTCGTGATAGGTGACGCGCCGCGCCAGCTTCTTTTGCAGCGGCAGGCGGCCTTGCCCCGACAATTGGTCCAGCACCTCGCTGTAGTGCAGCACCCGCGCCCCGCGGCCATTGAAGTCGTATTCGTTCTTGAGCGTGTTGTAAGTGTGCGGGTCGGTCGTGACAATGTTCTTGAACCGCGCCTTGCCCAGGGCTTGGAGATTCTTCTCGCGCAGCATTTCAAACAAGCCCTCCTCGCCCACGCGCCGAACATCGTTGCCGGCGTTGCGTTCTCCTTCGTAAAGAATGCCGAAGTCCAGTCCGGCCTGCCGGAACACTCTGGCCGTCGTCCGCGCGATTTCCTCCAGCCGCGGGTCGAACGAGGCGTAATCGCCGACGAACCAGAGGTACTCCACCGGCTCCTTGCGCGCGTCCTTGATTTTGAAGTCCAAGCCTTGCGTCCACTTGGCCCGCACCCGGTCGGACTTGCCGAAGGAATTGCCGTAGCGCGTCACGTTGGCCAGCATGTCCTGCAAGCTCTTGCCCACTGAGCCTTGCCCGACCAGGTGCCGGCGCATCTGGATGATGAGCGGCAGTTGCTCGTTCAGCACGGCGCAACGTTCCATGCATGCCAGACAGGTGGTGCAGGACCAAAGCTCCGCCTCGCTGATCACGTCTCCGATCAGCCTGGGCGCCCCGTCGCCCGCGGCCCCGGCTTCTCTCGATGAAACCAGGTCTTTCCCGGCTTCCGCGCCGGCGGGGCGGTCGAAATCCGCGGGTTTGGAAGCCTGCGGCAAGGCAGGGTTTGCCGCCTGCGCCCCCTGGCCCGCCGCTTCACCAGCGCGCGAAATCCGCGCCAGACCGGCCTGCAACATGTGCTTCTTGATTTTCTGAACCACCTGCTGCGGCTCGAGCGGCAGGCCCGACGCCACCGCCGGGCAGGCGCGGTCGCACCGGCCGCACTCCGCGCAAGAAAAACCGTTAAGCAGTTGTTTCCAAGTGAACTCCTCCCACTTCGACACACCCGCCGCTGAGTCGTCGGCCGCCCCGGCGATGCTCAGGTCGCCGGGCGGACGCAAATTGCCAAAGAACACGTTGAACGGCGCGGCCAGCAGGTGCAGATGCTTGGAGTACGGCAGATAGACCAGGAAGAACAGAACCGTGACGATATGCACCCACCACAGGGCGCTGGCGAAATGGGACGCCGTTTCCTTGGGCATGGTCGAAAAAAGCGAAGCCACCAATCCGCCGACTGGACTCCACGCCGACGCCTGCGCTCCAGCCTCCACCAAGCGGAAGCCCTGGCCGAACAGCGCGCTCAACATCAGCAACCCGATGAGCGCGAGGATGAAATTCGCGTCCCAGCTCAGGTGCAGATGCGGCGGCGGGAAAAACGCCCGGCGCGCCGCCGCCACCCCCAGCGCAATGAGCACCAGCACGGAGAAAATCTCCAGGAACAGCGCCACGACTTTAACTCCGTCCGGGTAAGGCAGCGGCAGCGACGGGAGCAGTCCGCGCGCCAGCGCCCACCAAAAGCAGCCGGCATACAGCACAAAACCCCAGAAGATGAGGAAGTGCGGCAAGCCAATGCTCCGCTCATTGAACAGGCGTCGCTGCCCCAGCACATACTTGGCGAAAAGGGCCAGGCGTTTGCCTGGTTGGTCAAACCGATTCTCCGGCCGCCCGCGCCGCAGCAAGCCGACCAGTTGCCATACCCGCCAGCCGAACACTGCCAGCGCCACCACGGTCAGCACCCAGAGCAGCGCCAGGCCGGGCAAGCCAAATAACGTGATCCTGACGGGGTCCGTACTCATGCCGGTTTCGCTTTGCGGGCTTTGATTTTCTCGGTCAGCGCCGGGATTATGTCCAGCACGTCCGCGCACACGCCGTAGTGGGCGACATCGAAGATGGGGGCGCGCGGGTCGGTATTGACAGCGATGGTCAACTGCGAACCCAACATGCCTTCGACATGCTCGGGCGCGCCGCTGATGCCCAGCGCCAGGTAGAGTTGCGGCTTGACGGTGAAACCGGACTTGCCCACCTGGCGGCTGAGGGGAATCCAACCCTGGTCAATGACCGGCCGCGAGGCGCAGACCACCCCGCCCAGCGCCGCCGCCAGTTCTTCGGCCAGCGGCAGATTGTCCTGGCTCTGCATCCCGCGTCCCACGGCCACGAGCGCATCCTGCTTGGTGATGTCCACATCGCTCGTCTCCGGTTCGATGAACTTGCGGAACACGACGCCGGCTGTTTCGACGGGCAGCGCCACTTTCTCCACCGCGGGCGTCTTCTCGCTGCGCCCGGCCTCAGCCGGAAACGCCCCTGGGCAAACGCTCACCACGCCCCGGGCCTCTGGCAGGCGGACCTCGGCCAGCATCTTGCCGCCGAAAAGCTGGCAGGTGAGCGCGAGCGCCCCGTCCTTTATCTGCAGCGCCTTGCAGAAGTTCACGCAAGGCAAACCGCTGCGCGCGGAGAGCAGGGAGCCGACACCCATCGAAGTGTTCGTGCCGCCAAGAATGACGAGTGAAGCCTGATGCTGGTCCGCCAGCGCCCGCAGCACCGCCGCGATCGTCGCCGCGGGTGGCAAAGTCAACCGCGGGTCTTCGACAACGAACACCTTGTCGCTCGCGCCGAGGCGCGCGGCCAGAGGCGCAACGGCGTCGCCGACCAGTGCGGCATAAAGGGGCGCGCCCAGCGCGTCGGCGGCTTTGCGGCCCGCCCCCAGCAACTCAAACGTAATGTCCGCCAGTTCGCCTTTGAGGTGCTCCGCCAGAACCAGGATGCCGGGTGTGCTCATGGGTTTTGCCTCCTAGATCAAATTCCGTTTAGCCAGCAGCGCGACGATTTGCTCGCTCACCTGCCCGGCGGAGCCTTCCAGCATGGTGGCCCGGCCCGCTGCTTCCGGCGCATACATCCGCTCCACGGCCACCGGCGCGGCGGCTTCCGGCCGCTCCACCTGCCTGGTTTCGATTCGCCCGCTCTTCATCGCGGCCCGCACTTTGGCGATGGGCACGTAGCGCGGCGGCTTCTCGGCGGATTGAATGCCCAGCACCGCTGGCAACGGCAACTCGAACTCGCCGCGCAAGCCGTGGCCCAGCTCCCTGGCCACCACAAGGCCGCTGCCGCCCGGCGCCACGCCCGTGACCACGCCCACGTAGGGCGCCGCCAGCGCCTCGGCCAGGAACGGGCCGATCTCGCCCGCCAGGTCATCCACTGCTTGACTGCGCAGCAGCACCAGCGCGTCGGCCGGCAACGCAGCATTCTCGGATTTGAGGAAGCCCGCCAACAGCCGCGCCGCGGCCGGGCTTTCCAGGTTGGTGAAATCACCGCACAGCTTGATCACTCGGTTGGCGCCCTTGGCCAGCGCCGTGAACAGCGCGTCGTCGGTCTCCGGCGCGTCCAGCGCCACCACCGTCACCGTCCCGCCATGCCGTTCCTTGAGCAGCAGCGCCTGCTCCAAGGCGTGCTCGTCGGAGTCGCCCAGTTTGAAACGGAGGGTTTCGCCATCCAGGGACTTCCCGTCGGCGCCCACTGTCAACTCTTCGACGGTGTCGGGCGCCATCTTTATGAGCACGAACATTTGCATATTCTCAAGCTCCTTCTTCCTGACCGAAGGTTCTCTATACTCTAGCGCCGAATCTAGTCCGCTGCGCCGCAAAGAAACTAACCGGAACTTGGTAATCGTTACTCGTTTTTTGTCCAGCTTGCCGGTTCCAGCGCCGTTTTCTGACCGCGAAGCGGATCTCGGGCCTGTGGCGCTTGACCGAACCGCTCCGCCCTGGCGCTAACCGGCCGGCACTCCGGGCGCCTCGACTTCATCGCCCTCTGCCATTACCCCCGCGATCTCGCTGAAAATCTGGGCGTCCTCGAAGAGGTTCTGGCTGATCGAGCCGCTCGGACACGCCGCCACGCAGGTGCCGCAGCCCTTGCACAGCGCCCCGTTGATCTGCGCCTTCTGCTTCGCCTCGTCGAACGTGATCGCCGTGTAGGGACAGAGCGGGAGGCACGATTTGCACCCCGAACAATCGGCTTCGGCGATGTAAGCCGTGTTGGGTTCCTGTTCGATATAGCCTTTGTCAATCAGCGCCATCGCTTCGGCGGCGGCGGCGCCCGCCTGCGCTACGCTGTCGGGGATGTCTTTCGGCCCCTGGCAGCAGCCGGCGATGAACACACCGTCGGTGAAGGTGCTGACCGGCGCCAGCTTCGGGTGCTTCTCCAGGAACCAGCCTTCCGTCCCGCAACTCATGTTGAACATCCGCCTCACCTCCGGCGCGTCCGCCTGCGGCTCCATGCCCGCCGCCAGCACCACCATGTCCACCGGAATCCGGCGCACAAAACCCGCCAGCGTGTCCTCCACCCGGATCACCATCATGCCTTCTTCTTCCGGCGACATCCCCCAGTCGGCCACCTCGGCCACGCGCCCGCGCACAAATTGGATGCCTTCCTTGAGCGACTTGTCGTAAAACTCCTCGTAGCCTTTTCCCGGCGCCCGGATGTCCATGTAGAACACCGTCACATCCGCGTCGGTGTGTTCCCGCACCAGTTGCGCCAGCTTCATCGAGTGCATGCAGCAGGTGCGCGAACACCACCGGTTGGTCTTCACGTCGCGCGAGCCAACGCAAAGGACGATTCCCACCGACTTCGGTGGACGGCCATCCCGCAGCACGATTTCACCCGACGTCGGGCCGGAGCTATTGACCAGCCGCTCCAGTTCAATCGCCGTGATGACATTCGGAAATCGCCCGTAGCCGTATTGCGGCATCCGCTTCACATCAAAAAGTTTGAAGCCCGTCGCCACGATGATGTTCCCGACTTTGATCTCCACCAACTCCTCTTTCTGCGAAAAGTCAATCGCGTGCCGGTCCGCGCAGGCTTCGAGGCACGTCTTCTTGCACTTGCCCGTCCTGACCTGAAGGCAGCGTTCCGGGTCAATTACCACCACCGGCGGCACTGCCTGCGCAAACGGGATGTAAATGGGCTTGCGCTTGCTCAGGCCGACGTTGAATTCGTCCGGATACTTCCCCTCCTTGAAAACGCAGGCCGTGATGCACTCCAGGCACCCGGCGCACAATTCCTCGTTCACATATCGCGGCTTGCGCTTCACCGTCACCTTGTAGTTGCCAACGTAGCCTTCCACCTTCACCACTTCCGAGTAAGTCCACAGCGTGATGTTCTCGTGCGAACGCACCGCCGACATCTTGGGCGTCAGAATGCACGCGGCGCAATCCAGCGTGGGGAACGTCTTGTCGAATTTCGCCATGTGCCCGCCGATGCTCGGATCGCGTTCGACCAGGAATACTTTCTTGCCCGAATTGGCCACCGTCAGGGCCGTGTGGATGCCCGCGATGCCCCCCCCCACCACCAGCACGTCCGGATTGATCGGAACCCGCGTCGTCTCCAGCGCCCGATGAAAACGAACCCGGCTCACCGCGGCGCGCGCCAGCGACTTGGCCTTCCCGGTGGCTTCCGCCCGGTCCGTATGAACCCACGCATCGTGCTCGCGGATATTGACCATCTGGAAGTAAAACGGGTTCAGCCCCCCCGCCGCGACCGCCTCGCGGAAGGTGTGCTCGTGCAGCAACGGCGAGCACGCCGCCACCACCACCCGGTTGAGCTGGTGCTCCCGGATGTCCTGTTGGATCAGCTCTTGCCCCGGGTCGGAGCACATGTACTTGTAGTCGCGGGACACCACCACGCCGGGAAGTTTGGCGATGTATTGCGCAACGGCGGCGCAATCCACCACCCCCGCGATGTTGTGCCCGCAATGGCAGATGTAGAAACCGATGCGAATTTCCCCATTCTTTTGGTTCGTGTTCATACCCTGGTCAGTTCAGATTGCAATGGTTTCATGGGAATCAGATTGCGGTTCAGCCCGATTTGCTCCGGCGGCATCCCGAAGGCCAGCCCCATCAATTGGGTGAAATAAACCGTCGGGATCCGCTCCGCCCCCCACCGCCGGGCGATCTGGTCGTGATACCCGTCCAAGTTGAGCTGGCAAAGCGGACACACTACGGCGATCACGTCCGCTCCGCGGCGAACGGCTTCCTTGAGCAGGATGTAGGCCAGGCGCAGCCCGGCTTCCGGCACGGTCCCGGTCAAACTGCCCCCGCAACACTTGGTCTTGAGCGGGTAAGGAATGACCTCCGCGCCCAGCGTGGCCAGCAGCCGGTCCATCGTCGTCGGATTCCAGGCGTCGTCGAACGTCGCATAAGGGCGCACCACCTGGCAGCCGTAGTAGGGCGCCACTTTCAGTCCCTTCAGGGGGCGCACGACTTTTTCCTTGATCACATCCAGTCCCACATCGTGAACCAGGATGTCGAGCGGATGCCGCACCTTCACATTGCCCTTGTAAGCCAGATGCGCGTTCCCCAGAGCCCGTTGCACGACCGCGTTGATTTCCGGAGAGTCGGCGATGTTGTGCTTGGTCTTGTTGAGCACCAGATAACAGGCGCTGCACGGGGTCATCAGATCCTGCGGACCAGTCTTCTCGGCGATGGCCAGATTGCGCGCCGCCAGCACCGCCGCCTTGCGCTCCTCCACCGAGATGTAGGCCGTGGCCCCGCAACAATTCCAATCGTTTAATTCGGTCACTTCCGCGCCGAGGCGCTGCATGACGGGCAGCAGAGATTCCTCATAAGAACGACCCAAGCCCTTGACGCAGCAACCGGGAAAGTAAGAGTATTTCATGCCGCCTCCTTCGCTTTGCCGTTGCCGTTGTCCACGCTGGCCAGCATCGCATCCAGTTCGGCGTGGTTTTCGATGTGCTCGGACCGGAGACTAAACCGCCCGGTGCGAATCACTCCCAGTCCCAGCCGCCAGAACTTGAGCGCCGCGAACCAATCCGTCCTCAAGAACATTTTCATCGCCAGCGTCAGCTCCGTCACGCGGCCGTGGTGGCGGACCATTTTGTAGAATTGCGTCGCCACCACCGGAATCGGGAAACGCCTGGGATAAATGCCTTCCTTGATCGCCCGCTGCTTTAACGCATACATAATGTCGGTGATGGGGATCTGGCGCGGGCACTCGGTGGAGCAGGCGTAACAGGAGGCGCAGAGCCAGATGGTGAGGCTCCGCAGAACCTCATTCTTGAAATCCGCCCGCACCAGCGCCACCACCTGCCGCGGCGAAAAATCCATGTAGATGCTCAACGGACAGGTGCCGGAGCAGGTGCCGCACTGGATGCAACTCTGTAGTTGCGCGCAGCCCGGCACATTCATAATCTCCTTCCCAAACCCTCTCACCCGGTCCCCTTCGTATTTGATCGTGCGTTTGATTCGCATCATATTATTATTCCTCGGTTTCTCGCGGTGGCCCCGCACAGGAGCCACGCCATATTGCTCCTTAACTTTCTCAACTTAAGTTGACGCCAAACAAAAACCTCACCCTGTGTTGGCATATTTTCGCCATCCTTTGCGCTGGGCAGCGCCCAAAACTCGCGAAAAATTCAGCCTGATCTTCGCTGGCATTGCGCCGCCATTGGATTAATTGTGCTTATGCAGTCAGATAATGAATTCTCTCCGTCAATCTTCATGATTTCCCCTGCTTTGTCTCCTGTGTTATGGTTCATTTGAGATGATCCGCTTGAAGGCGCCACCAATAACGCGCTTGAAGATTGCCGTGCGGGGCGCCGTCCAGGGCGTCGGTTTCCGCCCCTTCGTCCATCGCCTCGCCGCGGAACTCGGCCTGGCCGGATGGGTCAACAATTCCAGCCGGGGCGTTTTCATCGAAGTGGAAGGAGCCCGCCCCAGTCTCGAACAGTTTCTCCTCCGCCTCCAGACGGAGAAGCCGCCGCGCAGTTTCATTCAGAGCCTGGAATCCTGGTGGCTGGATGCGACGGGCTGCGCCGGTTTTGCCATCCGCCCAAGCGAAACCGGCGGCGGCAAGACCGCCCTCATCATGCCCGACCTCGCCACCTGCCCCGACTGCCTGCGGGAAATTTTTGATCCCCGCAACCGCCGCCATCGCTATCCCTTCACCAATTGCACCCATTGCGGGCCGCGCTTCTCCATCCTCGAGTCCCTCCCGTACGATCGCGCCAACACCTCGATGAAACAGTTCGCCCTCTGCCCCGAATGCGAGCGGGAATACCGCGACCCCGCCAACCGCCGCTTCCACGCCCAGCCCAATGCCTGTCCCAAGTGTGGTCCGCATCTGGAATTGTGGGACGCTACGGGGGCCGTGCTCGCCACCCATCACCAAGCCTTGTTGCAGGCCGCGCAAGACATCCGCGAGGGAAAAATTCTGGCGCTCAAAGGCATCGGCGGCTTCCAGTTGATGGTGGATGCGCGCCAGCCGGACGCCGTGCGGCGCCTGCGCCGGCGCAAGCAGCGCGAGGAGAAACCCTTCGCCGTCATGTATCCTTCGCTCGAGGCTGTCCGCGCCGATTGCCTCGTGTCCGGCGCCGAAGCGCGCCTGCTGCTCTCGCCCGAATCCCCCATCGTCCTTCTTAGTCTTAATCTTAATCCTAATCCTAATCTTAATCTCGCCCCGGTCTCTCCAGCCGATCCGCAGCCGCCCGCGATGCTTCCAATCCGCAATCCGCAATCCGCAATCTGCAATTCCGTCGCTCCAGGCAATCCGAACCTGGGCGTGATGCTTCCCTATTCACCCTTGCACCATTTATTGATGTCCGGGCTGAACTTTCCCGTCGTGGCGACCAGCGGCAATCTGAGCGACGAACCAATCTGCATTGAGGAACGGGAGGCCCGGCAAAGGCTCCGCAACATCGCCGATGTTTTTCTCGTCCATGACCGCCCCATTGTCCGGCAGGTGGATGATTCCGTGGCGCGGGTCGTGCTGGGAGGCGAGCAGATCTTGCGGCGCGCGCGCGGTTATGCGCCCCTGCCTATGCGCTTGACAAACGGAAGGCCGGCGACCGCCCTCGACACCGCCTCGCCGGTCCTGGCGGTGGGCGGACACCTGAAAAACACCGTGGCGCTGGCCATCGGGCCGCAGGTCTTTCTCAGCCAGCACATCGGCGACCTGGAAACCTTGCAATCCTACGAGGCCTTTCTTCGCGTCATCAGCGATTTTGAGCGGCTCTATGAAGCCGAACCCCGCTTGATCGCCCATGACGGCCATCCAGATTACCTTTCGACCCAATTCGCGACGAGTCTCGCCGACGGCAAGGCCGGCCGGCGCGCGGTTCCTGTGCAACATCATGTCGCGCATGTCCTCGCCTGCGCCGCCGAAAACGAACTGGCCCCGCCCGTGCTCGGGGTTTCCTGGGACGGCACCGGCTACGGATTGGACGGCACGGTCTGGGGCGGCGAATTTTTCCTATTGACAGAAACAGCCTGCCGGCGCCTGGCCCATTTCCGGCAGTTCCGATTGCCCGGCGGCGAGCAGGCCGTCAAGGAACCCCGCCGGGCCATGCTGGGGATGCTTTACGAAGTGTTTGGGGAAAACGCGCTGGCCGCGCGCGAGTCGCCGCCGATGAAGTCCTTTGCCGCGGCCGATCTGCCGGCATTGACGGCCATGCTCAAATCCGGCGTCCACTCCCCATTCACCTCCAGCGCGGGGCGGTTGTTTGACGCCGTGGCCGCCTTCCTCGGAATCCGGCAAATCGTCCGCTTCGAGGGGCAGGCGGCGATGGAACTGGAGTTCGCCATTGCCGGCGCCAAGACCGATGAAACCTATCCCTTCGCAATCGCCGGCCAGGACAGAATCCCCCGAACTGATGAGGCGCCTCGCGCCTCCGAACCGCCGCGCGCTTCTCCTCCCTCTCCTCCACACACTTGTGGAGGAGAGGGCCGGGGAGAGGAGGCTTCCATCCTGGTTGTGGACTGGTCTCCCATCGTCAAGGCCATCCTGGCCGACATAAAGCGCGGCCTTCCCGTAGGATTGATCTCAGCCAAATTCCACAACACCCTGGCCGAAATCATCGTCGCCGTGGCCAGGCGGGCCGGACACCCCCAGGTCGTCCTTTCCGGCGGCTGCTTCCAGAACCGCTATCTCACCGAAAGAGCCGCCGCCCGGCTGGCCCAGGAGGGATTCCGCCCCTATTTCCACCAGCGCATCCCCCCCAACGACGGCGGCCTCGCCCTCGGCCAAATCGTCGCCGCCCTCATGGGCGTGGCGTAAGCCATGTCGCCAATTGCCGTTTGACTTCTTCGTGCGGCACGGTTTCACCATGTTCAATTTGCTCTGACCCCTTGCGGATCGCGGCCAGAAATTCCAACCGCTCGGCAATGGTGTCAAGCCTCGCATCTTCAGGCAGTCGCCGGATTGAATCCAAGGCAAGCTCTTTGTCACTCATGGAATCAGTGTGCCTCAATAAGGCTTAAAATGCAATGCCCTTGCTGCCCTCATACGGCGCGGCCCTCATTGCGGATGGCTCGACTTGCGAGCGAACCTATGCGGGTTGCCCTGCTTGCATTGCCCTGTCGCCTGTCCCGCCGCCTTATCCCGCCAAATAATCCGCCGAAGCCCCGGTGACGGCAGAAGCGCCCTGCGGGACGTCCGGAGGGCTGGCCGAGGGGGAACCACACGATTGCGCCCCATCTGCCTCCGCAACACTGATGATAATGTCGCCGCCACCAAGGCAGGGCTTGCGCCAGTTCCGTCGCTTTTGGCGGCAAGGATGAATACGCTCGGCATGGGCGATGTCGTACAATCGCCGTCAAATGTGGAGCGTTGCCAAGCCGGGGCAAGCTAGCGATCTCTGGTTTTCGCTTTTTGCGCCATGAAGATATTGGAGGGGCTGGGAATGGCCTGCGTTACTTTGCGCAAACTGACCCTCACGAAAATTTTCGGATGAACACAACAACGCCGGGACATCTCCCATATTTATATTTACCACACTTAAATGAGAAAGGAAAAGTCCACGCCATTGCATCAAATTGAAAATCATCTTTGTCAAACCAGGAAAGCTAGTCTGAAATCTTCCTTTTAACGTCCTCAACTGATGGGTATCCCGATTGGCACTCTATGTAAGGCTTCACGAATACTACGCCAAGCCTTCCACAGCCATGTGGGTGAAATGTTTTTACATCGCCGCAAGCCCAATCAAGCCATTCTCTAAGGCGCGGTCGCGGGTCCTTTCCAGAATTTTTTGCTCCTGAATAGCAAGACTTGGCCTCCAAATAAAACTTATGCCCATCGTGGGTCTCCAAATACATATCCACTCGTCCGGGAAAAGCGCGATGTAACAAATGTCCTGTGTTCTTGCCTATTTTCCGCTTCGTGCCAGAGAATTCTTCCAAAGCACGTCCGCCGCTTCGCCAAACCCCGCCAGCGAGAATGCTAACGTCTGTTCTTTCATTATACCACCAAGGCACATCTTTATAGGTTAAGAACTTACGGGCGAGCTCTTCCGTCACATGAACCCATCCCTTGAGAACACTTCGCAAAGGAATGTCACGTTTACACCAGACACCATTAGGACCGTGCTTGTTCGTCATATCCGTGTCAATGATCCAGGGCATTTTCGGATTCCAGATCGAGCTTTCTGAGTTCGCTGGCTATGGCGTTGGCGGCTTCGGCGTCTGCCCGATGTCCCCGGAACAACTCCGCGGCCTGTTGTCCCGGCATAAAATCACAGTCCGGCACCATGCGGGCGACCATCCGGCCCTGATCTCGGATTCGGATAGTCTCGCCGCGCTCGACTTTGGCGAGAAATTCAGTGAAATTTGGGCCATATTTGCGGCGGTTGATTCGATCATGGTTTCACAATACATGCTTTTTGCGGTCCTGCAAGGCGCCCCTCTTATTGCAGCAGGGCCACCACAAGGAGAGGTCAGCCCGGAATTCGGAATTACAATCGTGGTACCCTCACAGAAACCTCATTCCTTCCCCGGCACGGCCCGCAATTGCATAACCGCCTCTTTCAGGCCGGGCGCTGTGGCGGTCAACTTGATGGCCCCGGCTTGATCCGTTGCGCCGACCACGACCAGGCACTTGCCATTGAAGGCGTGGCGACAATTGGCTTTGTCCGGATCATGGTCGCCCGGATTGCCATTGCCCACGCCCGCCACGCATCCCGCCCCTTCGACGCGAAAAGTGACCAGATTGTCCGCCGTCGGCACGAGGCGGCCCTGGGCGTCCAACACATCCACCTCGACGGGGGTGACGTCCTCCGCGTCCGCCACCAGCGTAGCGCGATCAGTCTTGAGCCACAAGGAGGCCGGGAGGCCGGTGGTTTCGACCGTTTCGGTGGCCGCCAGCGAACTGCCGTTGTAGCCTTTGGCCGACACACTGCCAGGTGCATACTTCACCGTCCACTCCAGATGCCCGTTGCGCGGCATGTCCTTGCTTCCCAGGCTTTCCCCGTTGTGCAACAACTCCACCCGCTCGCAGTTGCTGAAGACCACCACCCGGATATTCTGCCCTTCCTGGCCGGGCCAGTTCCAATGCGGCATGATATGGATCACCGGGTTGCTCTTCCACCAGGATTGGTAGTAATAATAGTTGTCCTTCGGAAAGCCGCACATGTCCATGATGCCGTATTGGCTGTTGATGGCCGGCCAGCCGTAGGGAGACGGTTCGCCCTTGTAGTCGAAACCCGTCCAGGCAAAGCTGCCCGCCATGAAGGCGCGTTCCGCGACGGGCCGCCAGGAGCCGTCGGTCATGTTGTAGGAGGTGACGAACGACTTTTCCCTGCTATCGGCGTATTCGCCGCGCGTCGTCACGGTGCTGGCCGTTTCGCTGCCAAACATCGGCATCCGGGGATATCGGCTGTGAAACCGGTCGTACTCCTGCGGGCTATAGTTGACTCCCATCAAATCCTCCACGGTGCGGAAACCGGCTGCTTCCCAGCCTCCGTTCATGGCGCTGGAAATCGGCCGGGTCGTGTCGTATTTGTGGACCAGATTCGTCATGGCCATGAAAATCCGCGCCCCTTCCGCCGTGCTTTGCAGCCCTTCCTCGTTGCACATGGACCACATGATGATGCTGGGATGATTGCGGTCGCGCAAAATCATGTCCGCCAGATCTCCGAGATCGTTGGCCGCCGTCCCGGCTGCTGTGTGGTCGCTATAGGTGTCTCCCAGGTGCCGGTTTTCGTCCATCACCAGCATCCCCAACTCGTCGCACGCCCGCAGCAGTTCCGGGTTGGGCGGATTGTGCGACATCCGCCAGGCGTTGTCCCCCATCTCTTTCAGTTTCCTCACCCGCCAGTACTCCAGCGAGTCGGACACGGCAACGCCCACGCCCGCAAAGTCCTGGTGGTTGCAGGTGCCCTGGATTTTCACCGGCTGGCCGTTGAGAAAAAATCCCTTGTCCGCGTCAAAACGCGCGGTGCGAATGCCAAAGGGCGTGTCGAATGTGTCCACCGTCGCTCCCTGGACTTTTACGGAAGTCAACAAATGGTAGAGGATGGGCGTTTCCAAGGACCAGAGCCGGGGGTGTTGCACGGTCCCTTGTTGCGCGAGTTCCTGATCGCCGCCGGCCGGGATGGTTGTTTTGTCCGAGACTTCGGCCACCGCGGCGCCCCTATCATCAACCAAACGCGAGACCAACTCGCATTCGGCTGGTGCCGCGCCGCCATTGGCAACTCTTGTCTTGATGTGGATCGCGGCCGGCGCCGCGATTCCGTCCGGGCCGGGTTCCGGAAGCTCGGCGCTGACAAACGTTCCCCACGGCGCCACATGCACGGGACTGACAATGTTTAACCAGACATGCCGGTAAATGCCGCCGCCCTCGTACCACCAGCCTTCGTATGGCTTGGGGTTTATGTGGACCGCGAGAACGTTTTCGCCGCCAAAATTCCCCGCCTGGCTGATGTCGTAGCGGAAGGAGGTGTAGCCGCTCCTGTGCTCGCCCAGTTCCTTGCCATTCAGATAAACCAGGCTGTCGCGAAACACGCCGTCGAAATCAATCCACACACTTTTGCCCGCGGTCGAAGCAGGCAGCGTGAAGGTCTTCCGGTACCACGCGGGCGGCGTGGGCAGGGAACCGTGGCCGGCATTGGCCGTCGAGGTAAAAGCCCCTTCTGCAACGTAGTCGTGAGGCAAATGGACCTGGCGCCAGCCGTGATCGTCAAATCCGGTGGCAAAGGGGAAGGCCTCGGGGGCCGCCGGCGGAAGCCTCCCCAAGGTGACCGCCGCCGTAAGGCCTCCCGCGCCGGCGGTGTTCTCCACCAGCACAGCCAGGGAGTTTGGGCCGCCCGGTTTCCAAGCGTCATCCAATGGCACGTCAAAAGGGTCATTCCACCCCTCATGCCGCGCCACCTGCTGGCCATTGAGATACACCGTGCCATTGTCATCCACCGTTTCAAAATGGATTATCCGGTGCGGCCCGGCCACGTCTGGCAGACTGGTCCGAAACCACTGAAATCCGACCCGGCCATTGAAAGTATCGTCTCCCGATTTGGCGTCATGCCAATCCGCTCCCGACGTATCAACTTCCGCCGCGGCGTTGGCCACGTCGCGCCCGCGCCCGCTGTCGGCTTTCCAGCGCCATTTGACGATTTCAACCGTATTAGTCAGGTTGCCTTCCTGCGCGAGTTGAAAGCGCCAGCCGGCGTCCAGCAGGATGCGCTGGCGGGACGGGGAATTGGCTTGGGGCTGGCTCGAACAGCCCGGCAGGACAATGGCCAGGGGCGCGAGGATCAGGATGGCCGCGACTCCAAAGGAGTTCGCCGCGGGGACGGTTTGATTCATTTTCATAATGGGACCTTTGCTGGAAAAGATTATTGAAGCAAGGTAGCGCGAAGAAAAGACTTGAATCAGGTCATGGCCCGTGGGAATTTCCCCACATGAAGACATTGACTGTGGATGACCGGCAGCGGGTTAGGCTCCCGAAGGCGAAGGCGGGACAGGTTTTCGCGTACGAACCGAACTCGGACGGGACGATAAAACTCGTTCCCGTGATCCCAAAACCGGGACCGAAGCGGGTTATTGCCAAACTGGTTAAACGGGGAGGAGGGCTGTTTTTCCAGGTTCCCAATGGATATACTCTCGACCCGGAAGCCATCGGCAAGGCGGTGGCCGAGGAGCGCGAAAGCCGCTCATGACCAATTGTGTTCGGCAAGGAATGTGCTCTTAGGCGTCTGGGGCCACCGACCGCGTCCGGTCGCAGAGAAATTCGGTTTGACATGGAAGCGTTGCGCGATTGTCACCTGATTGTAACTTGTACTTTTTT